>LNFM01000566.1_pt1 | contig 91663 bp, 75 predicted proteins | sample 596031 | NCBI WGS metagenome assembly LNFM01 (sample SAMN04254537, study PRJNA301005) | activated carbon metagenome | isolation source: dual media filters at the Ann Arbor, Michigan drinking water treatment plant | place: USA: Ann Arbor | reverse complement strand
GCCGATTTTTTTACCACCCCAAAGCCGATCCACGCCAACTGAAGGCCCGCAAACATCGCAAGAATCGGATCGAGCCAGGAGTAGCCAGAAATATGCGCCAGAACCAAGCCCACCGTTAAAAAGGCGCTGGTGTAGAAATCGGAAGTTATGTGCTCGCCGTTGGCGACGACGGCCGGCGAGCCGAGCCTGCGCCCGGCGCGCTTCAATAAATAGCCCATGACCAGATTCACGAGCCCACAAACAAAAACAACAGCGGCTCCAAGCCCCATTTGTTCAAGGGGTTTTGGATCAATAACAGCAGGAATCGCTTCGACAAAAATCATTACGGCGGCGAAAGCAATCAGTCCGCCTTCAAAAGCGGCCGAGAAGTACTCGATCTTTCCATGACCGTAAGGATGATTTTGATCGGCCGGTTTTGCAGCGATGCGGACGACGATAATGGCGACAATTCCAACCACGACATTGACGAGAGACTCTAAGAAATCTGAATAGACGGCTTGAGATTCCGTCAGCTGCCAGCCCGCGAATTTAACAGCGGTGACCGCCAGACTCACAGCCAAAGCGGACACCGTAATTAGAAGAAGTCGCGACGGATCCGGACCAACGGCACTGACCGGCGCCGAGTGTTGATTTTGAAGATCTGAAACCTGCATGAAGGAAAACTAGCAGAGTTGCGCGGGACTTCAAACGTCGAAGGAAACAATCTGAGTCGCCGGCGGTAAACCTATTTAGGCGACCGTTAGCTTGTTTTTTTCATAAAGAAGCGCGACGGATCGTAAAGCTTCACCTGGTTTTTGCCTGCGTGCTTGGCATCGTAAAGGGCGTGGTCGGCGGCTCGAACAAGCCCCCTTGCATCGACATCGACAAGGCCTGGCATTGCGACACAAACACCAAGACTCGCTGTGAGCCTCATGGTTTTCCCATCTTTCGAGAAAGGGGTGGCTTCGATTCGGTGTCGGATACGATCCGCAAATTTTTGCGCACCCTCCATGGAGGTCTCGGGCAATGCGATCAAAAATTCATCGCCACCATAGCGTGCTGCAAAGTCGACCGTTCTGACATTTTGGCGAATGATCTTTCCCACTTCAGACAAAACGTAACTTCCGAACAAGTGGTCATTCGTATCGTTCACAGTTTTGAAGTGGTCCATATCGAGCATAATGACACCGACCGATCGACTGTAGCGTTTACCGCGACTGATCTCGTTTTCGAGACGATCATAGATCGAGCGCATATTGTAGAGACCGGTCAGATCATCGATATCGACAAGCTCTTGAAGGCGATGATTGGCGTCCGCGAGGCTGTCTTGAAGGTCCTTGATTCGAAGCTGAGACCGGACGCGCGCCAAGAGTTCAACGGGTTCAAACGGTTTACAAATGTAGTCGTCGGCGCCCTCATCGAGACCGCGAACGACATCGCCCGTCTCACTGCGGGCCGAGACGAAAATAACAGAGACATATTTTTCCCGAACACGAAGCTGGCGAAGCATCTCTATCCCAGAGAGACCTGGCATATTGATATCGAGCAAAATTAAATGTGGTTCGACCGTTTTAAGCCTCTCAAGAGCTTCTTCGGCCGACTCCGCCTGCACAACGTCATAGCCCTGGTGAGCCAGAAGTGCTCCGACCAACATCAGATTGTCTTTGTCGTCATCAACCATCATCACAAGACGACGTTTTCTCTCGGCGCGACGATTTGTGGGTGAACTATCCATTTCGGTCATCTGTAAACAGAGTATCAGGCCACCCGCCCGGTGCTGAGGCCAGATTCTCGGCTTCGATTTTGGCCTCGACTTTGGTAGGATGATTTTTCACTCGAACGAGGACAGGCATGGCATACGATCACAAGGCGATTGATTCAAAGTGGCAAAAAAAATGGGACGAAGGCCAGGCCTTCAAGACCGAAGACGCTCGGACCACGAAAAAGCCAAAATACTACGCACTCGATATGTTTCCCTATCCCTCGGGCTACGGCCTCCACGTGGGTCATTTGGCCTCGTATACGCCCACGGATATTATGGCTCGTTTCAAACGAGCCCAAGGGTTTAACGTTCTTCATCCCATGGGCTACGACTCGTTTGGTTTACCAGCCGAGCAGTTCGCGATTCAAACTGGGATTCACCCTGCCGAAACAACGGAAAAAGCGATTGCCTCGTTTCGCTCGACTTTAAAAACAATGGGTTACTCGTTTGATTGGTCGCGCGAAGTTTCCACCGCCGATCCTAATTTTTACAAATGGACGCAGTTTATTTTCGAAAAACTTTTTGAAAAAGGTCTCGCCTATCAAAAAGATGCTCCTGTGAATTGGTGCCCAGAACTTCGAACGGTTCTGGCGAATGACGAAGTGATCGATGGTAAATCCGAGCGCGGTGGTCATCCGGTAATTAAAGTTCCAATGAAGCAGTGGATGCTTAAAATCACCGACTACGCCGAGCGCTTGATCGCAGACCTCGACAAGGTCAATTGGCCCGAACGCACGGTCGAAGCTCAGCGCAATTGGATTGGAAAATCCGAAGGTGCCAACGTTACGTTTGAAGTGGCGCCCGCCGCCAACCCGGGAAGTGCGACAAAGTTGCACCTCGAGATCTTCACCACCCGTCCCGACACTTTATTTGGCGTCACATTTATGGTCGTCTCTCCCGAGCACCCGATCCTGAAAACGATTGTGCCAGCAGCCAATCAATCCGCCGTTTCAGAGTATCAAGCGAAGTCCGCGACGAAATCGGATGTCGAGCGAAAGTCCGCGACGGAAAAGACTGGTGTCTTCACCGGCGCCTACGCTGTGAATCCGTTTTCGGGAAAACAGGTACCGATCTGGACAGCTGATTACGTGATGATGGATTACGGGACTGGCGCCATCATGGCGGTTCCCGGTCACGACGAACGCGACTTTGAATTTGCTCAAGCGTTTAAGATTCCAGTCGAGCGCGTTTTAGAATCAAAAGATGGCGTCGGTGCCGATCTGCCGTTCACGGGCGACGGCAAGCTTGTGAACTCTGGTTTTTTAAATGGTCTCGACAAGCCCGCTGCCATCAAAGCGGCGATCGCCGAGATTGAAAAACGAAAAACCGGAACCAAAGTCACACAGTACAAATTGCGCGATTGGCTTTTCAGTCGTCAGCGCTATTGGGGTGAGCCTTTTCCGTTGGTTCACTTTCCCAATGGCGAAATTAAAACTGTTCCCGTGAACGAGCTTCCCGTTCTGCTGCCGAACGTTGCCGACTATAAGCCTTCGGAAAAAGGCGAATCCCCTCTTGCTCGAGACAAAGACTTTCTTCGCTACGCTGGAAGTGCGGCGGGTGCTGGGGGCGAAGGCCGCCGCGAGACCGACACGATGCCAGGGTCGGCGGGATCAAGCTGGTACTTTCTTCGCTACTGCGATCCTCACAATGATGACGCGTTTTGCGATTTCGAAACGCAAAAGTACTGGATGCCGGTCGACCTTTATGTCGGAGGCCCCGAGCACAGCGTGGGCCATTTGCTCTATGCCCGCTTTTGGCAAAAAGTTTTGTTCGATGCGGGCCTTGTTTCGACCGAAGAACCCTTTCAAAAGTTGGCTCATCAAGGCGTGATTCTTGGAACCGACGGCGCTCGAATGTCAAAGTCGCGCGGAAACGTGATTAATCCCGATGATTTGCGAGAAAAAGTCGGCGCCGATGTTTTAAGAACGTTCGTCATGTTCCTTGGCCCCATGTCGGCCGACAAACCTTGGCAGGATCAAGGCATTGGTGGCGTTCAGCGGTTTCTTGATCGACTGTGGCGTGCGTGCGTGGACGAAAACGGCACTGTGATTGCGGATAGCTCGGCGGTTCCCGAGGAACTGAACAGACTTCTCCACAAGACGATCAAAAAGGTCGGCGAAGATATCGAGACCATGAACTTCAATACCGGGATCTCGGCTTTGATGATCCTTCTGAACGAAGTGTACAAGACGAACTGCCGCTCGAGATCCGTTTTGAAGCCGATGCTTCAGATGGTTGCGCCCTTTGCTCCTCACATGGCCGAAGAGCTTTGGGAAAAACTGGGCTACGCGGCCGAGTCCCCGTTTATCTCGAATGCTCCGTGGCCGACATTCGATTCGGCTTTGACAGTCGATTCGGTCGTCTCTATAGGTGTGCAGGTTAACGGGAAGGTGCGGGGCGTTATCGAGATTGAAAAGGACGCGGCGGAAGCCGATGCCGTTTCGAAAGCTCTTGAACTTTCAGGTGTGCAGAACGCCGTCGGTGGTAAACCGATCGATAAAGTGATCTACAAAGCGGGTCGGATTTTAAATCTGATCGTTAAGAACTGAAGGAGATCGTAGTGAAAGGTGAAATGCTTCGCGGAGAAACGACCAATAAGTCTGCTGGTTGGTCGACCGATAAGAGCAAAGAGCTTTACGGCGTCGGCACTTGGGGCGCGACCTTCTTCGACATCAACGAAAAAGGAAATATTGTCGTCACTCCGCACGGACCGACGGGACCCAACGTCGATTTGATGGAGCTCACACAAGATCTTCAAGAGCGCGGCATTCGTGTTCCGATGCTGATTCGTTTTCCCGACATTACAAAAACACGCGTCGAGCTTTTGGCGAATTGCTTTAAAAAGGCGATCGAGGACAGCGGATTCAAGGGCGTCTACCGCGGCGTCTACCCGATCAAGGTCAACCAGCAGCGGCACCTTGTGCAGGAGCTAGTAAAGTTCGGTCAGGCGACAACGCTGGGTCTTGAGTGCGGATCAAAGCCTGAACTTCTTGTCGTTCTTGCGATGATGGGAACTGAAAACGCGCTGATCACTTGCAACGGCTTTAAAGATGTCGAGTACATCGAGACCGCGATTCTGTCGCAAAAGCTTGGACGCAACACTGTGATCGTCGTCGACCGCGTGGCCGAACTTCCGATGATTATTGAAGCTGCGAAAAAATTCTCGATTCTTCCAAAGATCGGCCTTCGTGCGAAACTTCACACAAAAGGCGCCGGCAAGTGGATCGATTCTTCGGGCGACCGTTCGAAGTTTGGTCTTACGACACTTGAAATCGTTGAAGCTGTTGAGCTCTTGAAAAAAGAAAACATGCTGGAAGCGCTTGAGCTTCTGCACTTTCACATCGGATCTCAAATTCCGTCGATTTCATCAGTGAAAGGTTCACTGAAAGAAGGCGCGCGTTTTTACACCGAACTTCATGCGATGGGCGCGAAACTTAAATACATGGATGTCGGAGGAGGCCTTGGCGTTGACTACGACGGTTCGGGTGCAACGGACTCTTCGATCAACTATTCTGAACAAGAGTACGCGAACGATGTTGTTTCGATCATTCAAGCTGTTTGCGACGAAAAGGGAACTCCGCATCCGAATATCGTGACCGAGTGTGGTCGCGCTCTGGTCGCGCATCACTCGATTCTTGTTTTCAATGTTCTTGGAAACAACGAAGTTCAAAAACGTGAACCTTCAATGACGACGTCCAAAGAAGATCACCGCGTGATTCAAGATCTCGCGTACATTATGGATCAGCTGAACGACAATAACCTCCACGAGTTCTATCACGACGTTCTTCACATCAAAGAAACGATCCTCCAGCTTTTCACGTACGGAGTTCTGTCGCTCACACAGCGTGCGAAAGCTGAAAATCTTTGCTGGGTGATTCTGACTCGCATGGAGAAAATGGCGCGCACACATGTGGACGCCGAAGACATGGCGAAATCGCTTCGCGAAACTTTGTCGGACACTTACTTCTGCAATTTCTCGGTGTTCCAGTCGATGCCGGACTCGTGGGCCGTTCAACAGGTGTTCCCGGTTCTTCCAATTCACCGCTTGAACGAAGAACCCACACGACGCGCGACGCTGGTCGATCTCACGTGTGATTCTGACGGAAAAATCGGTCAATTCATCGACACGACTGGTGAATACGCGAAACAGAAAAAAACTGGGCTCGAAGTTCACGAGTACACTGGGCAGCCTTACTACATGGGTGTCTTCTTGGTCGGCGCCTATCAGGAAATCTTGGGCGATCTTCACAATCTTTTCGGCGATACCGATGCGGTTCACATCACCGTTTCTTCGGCTGGTTATTCGGTCGACGAAGTTGTTGAAGGCGATACTGTGACGGAAGTTCTTTCGTATGTTCAGTACAACCGTCACGAACTTGTCGAGTCGATCCGTCGCGCGAGCGAAGATTCGATTTTGCGCGGGAAGCTGACGAAAAACGAAGCGAAAGCTTTGATGAAGCACTACGAAGAAGGTCTATCGGGTTACACCTACCTTGAGGATCCAGAGACGTGATCGCATCGTCCGAATCGGAAAACACATCGGCGCCAAAAATATCGGCGCCAGAGACGCAGGCGCTTAAAAATTCGGCGCCCGATATGGCGCCAGATGTAACGCCCGATGTAGCGCCCGGCCTTTACCGTCACTACAAAGACAAAATGTACCGCGTGATCGGAACCGCCCGGCACAGCGAGACGCTTGAGAAACTTGTCGTGTACGAAGCTTTGTACGAAAATGACCTAGGGAAACTATGGGTCCGCCCGGCGGCGATGTTCGCTGAAACTGTTTCAGTTTCGGGACAGACTGTTCCGCGATTTCAGCGAATCACCGAGTAAGATCAACCTTTCAATTTGCAAACTTTCAATTTTTCGTGAATGGTCGGGCCTCACCGAGGGGATTATAATGAAATTGGTCGTGCTCGTCCTATGTGTTGCTCTTCAATTGGCTCTTGGCGCTTCGATGTCTGCGGCGCAAACCGCCACTCCGGCTCCGACGTCTGGTCAGTCTTCTGGTCAGTCTTCTGGTTCAACTTCGCCGACCGCGCCGGCTCAGCCTCAAGTCCAAGTGCTTATGGCACCGAAGACCGAAGGGCCACCGCAGTTCTACAACGTGCGCACATCACCACTGGGTATTCTCATAGGGTATCTCAATATCGATTTCGACTTTAAAGTCTCGGACAATTGGACTGTGGGTCCAACCTTCAGCTACTGGAGTTTTGACTTCGACAGTTCATTTTATCAGAACGGAAAAATTAAAACGACTTTAACGAATGTTGGTGTGCGCGGCACGTATGCGCCCAAAGGCGCCTTCAAAAACGGAATCTACTTCTCACCGATGTTCCAATACCGATCCGCAAAAGCTGAGGGTACGACAACTCTCGGAGAAAAAGTGACGGGTTCGGCGTCGCTTCCTGTGGTCACTGGTATCGTCGGCTATCAGCACTGGCTGGGTGAAAACTTTAACTTCAACGCCGGTCTCGGACTTGCTGTGGCTCCAACCACAAAAATTGAAGTCCGCGACAGCACAAGCACCACAAGTGTTGAAACTTCGCAGAATGGCGCCCTCGCGCTCGACTTAATGATTGGCTACTCTTTCTAGTGAATTCGGTGTGCCGTTTCAAAACGGCACGAGTCCGAACTACTCTTCGATATTCCAATTTCTCGCTTCGTATCAATCTGAGATTTGTGAGACTTTGGTTCAGATATTGTGTCGATTTTCCGATAAGTCATTATGGAATCTGGACGTCGGCTCACCATTTTCATACGGTCGATAGTGTTCGCTTACTCAATGTTGAGTGTCGGGACATGGGCCTCAGTCGCTCAAGCGCAAGACGCTCCACAATCTTTTACTCTTGATGGCCGACTTTTTAGCGATCCTCAGGGCACTGTGCCGCTCGAAGATGCTTTGATCGGATTCAAAGTTCAGATTCTTGATGAGGCGGAAACGTGCGTTCTTTATGAAGAGCAGCAAGACGTCAACACCGCGACTTCAAAAGGATATTTTTCGATTCGTGTGGGTTCCGCTGTCGGAAGTCCGAGACGAACCGTCGGGGATTCGACGAATTCCATGGCGACGGTTTTCCAAAACGTCACTACGGCCAACGGAAAATTGCTCTCCAACGGAAATGCGTGCGTGGTTCCCGCAACGGCCGGAAAAAGACGTTACGTTCGAATCGTCGTGTCACCGACATCGATGGGTGGTGCTCCGCGCGTTCTTTCGCCGAACTTAACGATCGATTCAGTCCCAAATGCCATCGTCGCCGAGCGTGCGGAATCAGTACAAGGCTTCCGCGGCGCTGATCTGTTAAAGGTCAATACAACCGCTGGTGCTGCTCTCACACAATCGAATCTTGAAAGTCTTTTTACTTCAACGACGCGATTCAATTCGCTGACGGCCGTCGTCGACGGAACAAGTTCGAACTACGTTCAGAGTTCAGCGAACGGTGCAAGGCTTCCCGTGATCGCCGGTGCGCCGGCAACACCGACGCAAGGTTCGATCTGGTTCGATACGGGTGACAACCGACTTAAGTTTTATGACGGATCAGCGCCCGTCACGCTCAGCACTGGCGGTGGCGGTAGTGGCACGGTCACAAGCGTGACCGGTACTCTTCCCATTTCGGTGGCGACCGGAACTACCACACCCGTTGTGTCGATTGCTAATGCGAACACGACGACGTCCGGTGCTTTGACGAGTACCGACTGGAATATTTTTAACAACAAACTCACATCACCGCTCACCACAAAAGGCGACTTGCTCACGCGCGATGGAACAACACATGTTCGTATTCCTGCCGGAGTGAACGGCCAAGTGTTGGTCCCTGACTCGGCCGAAGCGGCGGGTCTTAAGTGGACGAACTTCAGCGTTGAAAATTTAAAAACTGCCGCTGGAACCGCGCAGTTCGCAAGTGCTTCGTGTGCTGCGACTCAGACACTCACATGGTCATCGCTCACCAACACATTCACTTGCTCGAATATTGCGGGCCTTGCAGCGGGAGCTATTACATCTGGAACCATTGATGATGCGCGCCTCCCCGCCAGTGCGACCTACTGGTCAGCGGCGACCGGAGGAATTAACTATGCTGGCGGCAACGTCGGTATCGGGACGGCAACTCCGCCCTTCAAGCTTTCCGTGGTGGGCGACGGCGGCATTCTCGCGACTGGAACGTCTGGGGCCGGTACGGCGCTTGGAACCTCGGGCGCAGGCACGCGCTTCTTCTGGTACCCGCGTAAAGCTGCGTTTCGAGCCGGCGAAGTCGGCGGAACAATGTGGGATGACGCAAACATCGGGTTCAATTCAGTGGCAATGGGTTCTGACTCACAGGCTTCCAACTTTGCATCGTTCGCGATGGGATCTGAGGCCAGAGCAACGGGTGGCTACTCGGCCGCTTTTGGAGACTTCACATTAGCATCAGGCCAAAGCGCTTTCGCCGCTGGTGCTAATACGATAGCGAGCGGACTTTACACAGTCGCCATTGGTGAAAGCGCAAGGGCAACGGGTGATTCAGCGGTCGCTTTAGGAAACGGCAACACTGCTTCCGGCCTATCGTCACTTGCATTGGGCTCATCCTCCACCGCATCGGGCGATACCTCGTTTTCTGCGGGCCTAAATTCAACGGCCAGCGGAAGTTACTCGACGGCTATTGGATTCCGCGTGACCGCAGAATCTTACGGTCAAATGTCTGTTGGTGCTTATAACCTTCCCAAAGGTTCTGAAAACGCAACGACCTGGGTCGCCACCGATCCCCTCTTTGTCGTCGGAAACGGCACAGGAAGCGGTGCCTCGCGATCAACAGCATTGATGATTCTTAAGAACGGAAACGTCGGCATTGGTACGACAGCGCCGGTGCCGGAGGCGAAGCTTGAAGTTGTGGGTGCTGCGGTGTCGCGGGCCAATATTATCGCGACGGGAAATGCGGTGAACTTGGCTCTGTCGAACGTTCACGTTTTGAAGTCCGTCGGTTCATCGACGATTGCTTTATCGAACATGGCGAACGGCGGATCCTACACTTTGGTGGTCAGCGACACGAACCAAACGACGTACACATTCACAGGCTGCACGAATACTTTCTTCAGCCCTACGAATGGACAAACGTTTCAGCGTTCGACGTATTCTATTTTGACCGTCATCGATGCGGGAGTCACAGACTGCTACATTAGCTGGGTGACTGGATTTAACTAATGGCATCGACAACACGTCTAAAGAATCGGGATTTTTTAGACTCGGCGAAGGTTTCAGTACAAACCTTTGTTTTTCATTTTCTAATAGCTAGCGTTTTCGCGGGCTCGGCCATCGCACAAACTCCATTTTCAAAACCGTTTGGCATGGGAGGCTCGGGTTCTATCACGACTCCCGTCTGCACCAACGGAGGCGTGGAAGTCATGCTTCCTCACGCCAACCGGCTGATGTTTCTTGGCGGATCGTTTACACAAATAGGACCTTGTTCGGGAAATGGCGTCCCTGTTGATCTTGCGACAGGCGTAAAAGCGAATGGCTTTGACTGGACGACCATGGCGCTTTTCGGTGGTGCCACGACCTCGATTTCTGATGGTGCTGGTGGCTGGTACATTGGTGGCAGCTTTACGAAAATTGGTTCGACGAATATTTCGTTTCTCGCAAGAATCACATCCACGGGGGCCCTAGATACTGCATTCAACGCGAATTTGGATTCTGCCCCGACAGCTCTTTATTTGACCGGATCCACACTTTACGTCGCCGGAAATTTTGGCTACGTCGGCGCCACACGCAGACCTGGTTTAGCGGCTGTCAATGCGGCGACGGGTGCCATCATTAACGGATTTGACGCTGCTGTTTCCGACGTGAGGGCACTGACAAGCTTCGGCGCAAATCTATATCTTGGCGGATCCTTTAAATCCGTGAATGGATTCAATGCGGGCAGCCGAGCGGCTGTTTTTGCGGACCCGTCGGGCGTGTATCAACCGAATTTTCCCTATGTTAATGGAGACGTCACCGCCGCAGTATCGGATGGAGCGGATGGCTGGTACATCAGCGGCCAATTCACAAAGGTCGGGACCTCATTAAGAAACGGGTTAGCGCGGGTATTGGCGGATGGCTCGGTCTCTCCATGGGATCCAAATCTCGGCTTCAGCGGTGTCGCGAACGCTCTTGTCATCAATGGCGCGAACATTTATGTCGGCGGAAGTTTCACTTCCGTAAATGGAAATATACCACGAGCAAGCCTTGCCGCTTTTGATTTAACGACAGGTACCGCAACCGCTTGGAACCCCTCCGCCAATAGCACCGTAAACGCTCTTGCGATTGACGGAAGTAATATTTACGTCGGTGGAGCTTTCACCATGGTCAACGGAACGACGAGCCGTCCGCGCCTGGCGGCCCTCGATCTCAGCACAGGGATTGCGACGGCATGGAATCCGGAACCGGCAGGCGCGGTGCACACGCTCGCGATCGGCGGCGGAATCATTTATGTCGGTGGATCTTTCAACTCAGTCAGTGGTGGAACTCCTAGAAATGGGTTGGCCGCGTTCAACATTGGAACTGGTGCTTTGATGGCGTGGGATCCAAACGTGTCGGGCTTCATCAACGCTATGGCCATTAATGGTGGAAACCTGATTGTGGCCGGTGCGTTTTCCACGGTCAACGCCGGCGCTGCCACCAGAAATTCATTGGCGGCCCTCGACCTTTCAACGGGGCTTGCAACCGCGTGGAATCCAGACATAAATAATTTCATCAACGACATGGTGATCAGTGGAGGTCTTGTATATATCGGAGGCCTCTTCACAACTGTTAACGGCGGCACCACCCGGAACCAAATTGCGGCGATTGATCTTTCAACCGGTACCGCCACGTCCTTCAACCCGAACATGGATGCCATCGTTGTAACTCTCGCTGTCAGCGGAGGTAATCTTTACGTCGGCGGGCAATTCAAAGCTGTGGGTGGCATGAACCGAAATGGGTTGGCCGCAGTGGATTTAACCACTGGTGCCGCGACAGCTTGGAACCCCGATGTGAACGGCGTGGTACTGAACGTCCAAGTCCACTCTGGCCTTGTGTACTTCGGCGGAGGTTTCACAACGGTGAACAGTATTAATCCAAGAAATAATCTCGCATCCGTAGACCTTTCAACCGGGGTCGTGACCGCCTGGGCGCCTAATCCGGGCGGCCAAGTGAACACGTTCGGGATCAGCGGGACAAATATCTATGTCGGCGGGACATTCACGACGGTGAATGGCGGAACAGCCAGAAATCGATTGGCGGCTTTTGATTTAACATCAGGAATTGCGACCGCATGGAACCCCAATTCATTTTCAACAGTGACGTCGCTGGTCATCAGTGGAACTGCCGTTTATATCGGAGGAAATTTTACCTCTGTGGGTGGAGCAATCCGAAAAAACGCGGCCGCGATCGATATTTCCACAGGCGCAGCGACGGCGTGGAATCCTAGTTTCAATGATTCCGTCAGCACTCTTTCGATCAGTGGTTCAAGAATTTACGCCAGCGGCGACTTCACGGCTGTAAATGCTTACGATCGAAATAGGTTGGCTTCCGTCGATTTTGCAACAGGTGCAGTGACCAATTGGAATCCAAACGTCAACGGTACTGTGTATGATCTTGCCATCAGCGGGAACAATATTTACGCTGGCGGACTGTACAACGTGGTCAACGGCCTAACACCGCGAAGTAATTTGGCTGCCTTCGACATGACCACAGGGATCGTCGAAGCGTGGAATCCCGCACCCGTTAACACGGTGTACGCGCTTGTCGTCAGTGGAGCGAACATTTATGTCGGTGGGACGTTCACGACAGTCAATGGTGGTACGGGACGCAACCGGTTGGCGGCCTTTAGTTTAACAACAGGTATAGCAACAGGCTGGAATCCAAATGCGAGCAACGTCGTATATGACCTTTTGCTGAGTGGCGGTACCGTTTTCGCCGCTGGAAATTTCGTCACTATCGGAGGAACTACGCGTAGGTCCTTGGCGTCCATAGATTTAGCAACGGGACTTTTGAATACAGCTTTCAATGCCGACATCCTTGGCAGCACCGAAACAATTCAAATCAGCGGAAGCACAATCTATGCTGGCGGAACCATCACGTCCGTCAACGGTGGAACCGTGAGAAATCGCTTAGCTTCGTTCGACACCACGACAGGTGCCGCGACAGCGTGGAATCCGAATGTGAACCAAGTGGTATACGCACTTTCCGTCAGCGGTAGCGCGGTTTACGCCACGGGAAACTTCACTTTGGTCAATGGTACGCTCGCACGAAGATTCGCCGCCGCATTCAATACCACCGACGGAACGGCGACGGCGTGGAATCCAAATATGTCGAGCTCGGGCCGATCGACTGTTATTTCCGGAAATCACATTTTCATCGGTGGAAATTCAAAAACCGCCGGCGGAAAAATTTGCGACGGCTACTGCATGATCAATTTGTCCACCGCGGTGCCGGTCCCATGATTAGAATAAAGCCTTTCTCTTTAAGTCTGATATTTGTGTTTCAACTTTTAGTCTTCGGCGCGTTCGCGCCAGACACCCAGGCACAATCACCTTTTTCAAAACCTTTCGGAATGGCGGGAACGCCTTCGATGAAGACGCCTGTTTGCGCGAACGCTGCCGTCAATACGATGCTACCGCATGCCAATCGACTGATGTTTATTGGTGGATCCTTTACGCAGATTGGACCCTGCGCTGGAAGTGGCGTCCCGTTCAATGTGACGTCGGGAGCAAAAGCCATTAACTTCGATTGGTCCGCGATCGGCGTTGTCGGAAACGTTGAGACTGCGATTTCAGATGGTGCGGGAGGCTGGTACATCGGCGGCTCATTCACCGCTGTCGGCGCGACCGTTCGTCCCTTCTTAGCGAAAATCACCTCCGCAGGTGCGGTCGATACGGCTTTTAACGGAAATCTGGATGGGACCGTAAGGTCGCTGCACCTGATCGGGCCCACACTTTATGTCGGCGGAGATTTTAATTTCGTCGCCGGCGGCCGCAGACCGGGACTTGTCGCGCTGAACGCGGCCACGGGTGCACTTATCACCGGCTTCGATGCGGGCGTGAGCGGTGTCCGCACCATGACTGATGATGGCTCGCGCCTCTTCATTGGTGGAACTTTTACGTCTGTGAATGGTATCAACATCAATAGCCGTGGCGCTGTGTTCGCGGATCCGTCGGGAGTTTTTCAAGCAGGATTTCCGCTTGTGAACGGAGCTGTTACTGCCGTTATCTCGGATGGTGCCGATGGTTGGTATATCGGCGGTGATTTTACTCAAGTTGGAACCGTCGCAAGAAATCGATTGGCGCGAATTCTGGCCGACGGGTCGGTTTCTAACTGGAATCCTGATATCAACGGTGGCGTCGGCGCTATTGCTGTTAGCGGAAGTACTGTCTACGTTGGCGGAGATTTCTCAACGGTCAACGGAGCCACAACCAGAAATAACCTGGCTGCGTTTGATATCACGACAGGAACAGCTACGGCTTGGAATCCCGACGCGAACAACTCGGTACGGGCTATCGAGGTCAGCGGCGGTCTTGTCTATGTTGGTGGATTTTTCAATGTGGTCAACGGAGCAACAAACCGAGGACGATTGGCCGCCTTCGACCCGACATCGGGTGTGGTCACGGCATGGGATCCGAATTTAAACAATGGGGTCTACGACATCGAGATCAGCGGCGGAAATCTTTACGCCGGAGGTGTCTTTACAACGGTGAATGGCGGGGCTGGAAAAAATCGATTGGCGGCGTTCGATCTCACCACCGGAACCGTGACAGCTTGGAATCCAAACGTTGGCGGCGTTGTCACCGCTTTGAAAATCAATGGCGGCAATGTTTACGTGACTGGAACCTTCAACGCAGTGAACGGCGGTACCGTAAGAAACAATATGGCCGCCTTCGATGTCAGCACTGGAACCGCCACAGCCTGGAATCCAAATGTAAATAGCGGTTCCACTGCTCTTGAGATCAGTGGCAGCATCGCTTACGCCGGCGGCGATTTTGCGACTGTGAATGGTGGCACCCCAAGGAACCGTCTGGCCGCGTTCGATCTCACGGCCGGCACTGTGACCGCGTGGGATCCGAACATGAACAGCACGGTCTATGCGTTGGCGATCAGCGGCGGAAATCTTTACGCCGGCGGCGATTTTACGGCCGTGAATGCAAGCACCACGAGAAACCGTTTGGCCGGGGTCGATCTTTCGACAGGCGTCGCAACCGCATGGAATCCAAACATGGACGGAATCGTCTTATCGATATTAATTAACGGCGCTAATCTCTACGTCGGTGGTAGTTTTAACTCCGCCAATGGTGGCTCCGCTGTCCGACTTCGATTGGCCGCTATCGATTTAATAACCGGCACTGCCACGGCCTGGAGCCCGGGCCTGAACAACAGTGTTTTTTCCATGGCCGTCAGCGGTGGAGATCTTTACATCGGAGGTGCTTTCACAACGGTGAACGTTTCGACCACGCGGAACCGACTTGCTGCAATTTCTCTAACGACAGGAGCACCCACCGCATGGAATCCCAACGCGAACGGCACCGTCCGAAATGTGGTCATCAGCGGAAGTAACTTGTATGCCGGTGGTACTTTCACGACCGTGAACGGCGCCACCGCACGAAACCGGCTTGCCGCTTTGGATCTGACGTCCGGCACGGCGACCGCCTGGAATCCCAATGTGAATAATCAGGTCAATATTCTTTCATTGAGTGGAACAAACATTTACGCCGGCGGTACTTTCACGACCGTGGGTGGTGACGCATTAAGAAATCGCCTGGCCGCTTTGGATCTAGCAACCGGCGCTGTGACACCTTGGGATCCAAATCTCAGCGGCGCTGTCCACGCGTTGGCCATCAGCGGGAATAACGTCTACGCCGGCGGAGACTTTACGACCGTGAACGGCCCAACAACTCGAAATCGTATTGCTGCCTTTGATATTTCAACAGGAACGGTGACGACATGGAATCCCAATATGGGTAACTCGGTCCGTGCACTGGCTGTGAGCGGAGCAAACATTTATGCTGGAGGATTTTTCACCAGCGTCAACGGAGCCACAACAAGAAATCGCCTTGCGGCTATAAGCCTAGCCACTGGTACCGCAACAACGTGGAATCCCAACATGAATGGTGGTGTTTATTCGATTCAAGTGAGCGGCGGAGTCGTTTACGCCGCCGGTAGCTTCACGACCGTTAACGGCGGAACGGTACGAAACCATATCGCTGCGCTCGATGCGGTGACTCACATCGCGACCACGTGGGATCCGAATATGAATAGTATCGTGTATGCGACTACGATCGTCGGTGGAAATATCTACGCGGGCGGTGACTTCACAACGGTGAATGGCGGAACGGTTCGAAATCGAATCGCCGCTTTAGATTTATCTACAGGCACCGCGACAGCCATGGATCCCAATGTAAGCTCGACAGTGAACGCAATTGTCGTGAGTGGTACAACACTTTATGCCGGCGGACTTTTTACGAAAGCCAACGGAGTGGTTTCACAGAACGGATTTGCAACCTTTGACTTAACCACCGGAACATTGACGGCAATAGATCCAAATTTCAACAACGGCGCTCCTACAGTGAGTATCAACAAACTTGTCGTCAACGGCAACTCCCTGTATGTAGGTGGAGCCTTTTTTTCGGCTGGGACGAAGCTCTGCGCCGGCTACTGCGTGATAAATCTAGGTACCGGACTTCCGACCCCCTAATATTAAATTCGAAACGTCTCACAGTGAGACGTTGTGCAATAATATTCCAAGAAAAACAGCGACCTACCGATAGGTCTTCATGGGATTTGAACGTTGGCTCCCCATAATCTCGTGTCTTCAGATTTTTTCAGTGACGGCGTTTGCGTCCGACGTACCGCAAGCCTTTACGCTGGACGGGAAACTTTTTAGAGACGCCGCCGGCACAACTCCTCTGGCCGACTCGAACATCACTTTCAAAGTTCAAATTCTTGATCACGATCAAATCTGCGTTCTCTACGAAGAACAGCAGATCGTCAACACGGCCAGTTCTCAAGGCTATTTCACAGTACAGGTCGGTTCATCCGTCGGCAACACGCGACGAACAGTTGCTGATTCTGGCAACGCTATGTCGACCGTGTTCCAAAATATTTCTGCGGTACCAGGAAAACTTTTATCAAACGGAAATGCGTGCTCTGCGGCGGCTGTCGCGGGAAATCGAAGATTCGTTCGTATTGCTATTGCCCCAGCAACGATGGGCGGCGCAGAAAGAGTTCTCTCGCCAAATCTTTCGATCGACTCGGTGCCGAATGCTGTCGTCGCCGAGCGTGCCGAATCAGTTCAAGGCTTCCGAAGCGATCAACTTTTAAAAGTGAATACGGCGGCTGGAAGTGCACTTTCTCAATCAAATTTGGAAAGTCTTTTTTCTTCCGTCACGCGTTTTAATTCTTTAAGTGACGTCGTCGACGGCGACAGCTCGAACTACATTCAGAATTCCAGCGGCGGGGCGAAGCTTCCAGTCTTCACAGGCGCACCCACGGGCCCCACGCAAGGCTCGATCTGGTTTGATACCGGCGATAGCAGACTAAAATACTTTGATGGAGTAAATCCAATTTCTATCGGTAGCGGCGGAGGATCCGTCACAAGCGTCGGCTTTACGGCGCCCGCAGAATTAACGGTGACTGGTGCGCCCATCACATCCAGCGGAACCATAGCCGTAACGTGGGCCCAACAGACGACCGGAAAAGTTTTTGCGGCACCAAACGGTTCGACCGGTGTTCCCACGTTTCGTGCGCTTGTTGCGGCAGATGCTCCTTTTGCTGTCGTGAATAGTGGCGGAACGCCAAGTCTGCAAAGTGGACTTGATGCTGCTAAAGGTGCGGCGGCGACAGCCGGCCGCGTGTGGATTGCGACCGATACGAGGCTTATCTACCGCGATACTGGGACGGCGTGGGAGCAGATCGGTGGAAGTGGTGCGCCGACAGGTACAGCGGGCGGCGATCTTGAGGGGACGTATCCGAATCCATCGGTCGATGCGATTCGCGGCGTTGCGATTTCTGCGACCGCGCCAAACGATGGCCAAGTTTTAAAATATACTTCGACCGGTACCACGTGGGCCGCCGCCAACTTTGGAATCGGTGATCTAAAAACCTCCGGCGGCGCTGCGCAGTTTGCGAGTGCTTCGTGTACAGCGGCGCAGACACTGACATGGTCGTCGCTGACGAACACGTTCACATGTTCCAACATCGCTGGCCTTGATGCAGCCGTGATTACGACCGGAACGATTGATGTTGCGAGGCTTCCGGCGTCGGCGTCGAATCCTTGGACGGCTGCGACCGGAGGAATTAATTATTCTGCGGGCAACGTGGGAATCGGTGCTGCGGCGGCAACGCCGGTTGCGGCTCTTGATGTCGGCGGAGATATTAAAGTCGGAAACAGTTCGGCCTCATGCACGGCGACCAATCGCGGATCCATTCGCTACAACAACGCAACAAGCGTTCTTGAATTCTGCAACGGTACTTCGTGGAGTTTAATTCAAGCCGCGGCCTGCACGGACGCGACTCCCAACGTATTTTCATTTTTGAACGAAATGAACGCAGCACTTTCGACCCTAACAACATCTAACATCGTTGGGGTTACCGGCATCAACTGTTCGGTCCCGGTTTCAATTTCAGGACAAGGCTCACCGCAGTTTCAGATCTGCAGTGACTCTGGCTGCAGCACTGTCGTTCAGGGTTGGACGTCAAGTCCGAGCTCGATCGTCTCAGGTCAATTTGTTCAGGTAAGACTTACGACAGATTCGGTTGGCGGCGCACCTTTTCAAGCAACAGTGATCATCGGATCCGGCGCTAGTGTCTGGACTGTGACAAACACGGGCGGCGACTGCGCGGCCTCGCCATCACCAGGCACCGTGTGCGCGGACGGTACGATCTACGCAGGCCTTAGCCCCGATGGCAGCGTGAAAATGTACACGACCCGCTGTGATTTGGGTCAATCTTGGGATGGAACAACCTGCATCGGAGGTCGCAGTCAGCTGCAGTGGAACAACGGGACGACGAACTACCCACTCGCTGGGACGCCCAGCTCGAGCGCGGGAAAATCGAATTCTGCAACGCTCTTTGCGGCGGTCGATGCGGCGTCGCCGTACACAGCAGCCCATAACTGTGAAAATTTAAATAGTGACGGCCATACGGATTGGTATCTACCAGCCACAGCTGAGCTCAATATCATGTACACAAATAAGAATTCGATTCGGAATTTTGATTTGGGCCAGTTTGGAATCTACTGGGCTTCCAGCGAGGCCAATTCGAACACAGCGTATTTTGTACGATTCTCCGACGGGTACAGCGTCGGCGGTTCAAAGACCGCCTCCAACCCCGTTCGCTGCGTGAGGCGCTAAGTTCCACCTTTCAAAACAGTCCAACAAGATGTTGGCTCAAAACGAAACGTCACAAAGTGATACGTCTCAAAAACCGGCTTAAATTTGAGCCGGGAAAAACCGATAAGTCTTCAAGATGTCGGCACGTTGGCTGAATATTTTAAAACCTGAATCGAGCCGCGCGCGGCGTTCTGTCGTCACCAGTTTGGTGATCGGGTTTACTTTTATAACGAGCGCCCACGCCAACGACGTACCTCAATCATTCACATTGGACGGACAGCTTTTTAGCGATGCTGCCGGGACGAATCCCCTCGTCGATCCTTCCGTAAATTTCAAAGTTCAGATTCTTGATCAAGATCAGTTATGTGTTCTTTATGAAGAGCAGCAAATCATCAACACAGCGACATCGCGAGGCTACTTCACGGTTCAAGTCGGATCATCGATCGGAAGTCCGAGACGAACCACGGATGATTCCGCAAACACAATGGCCTCGGTCTTTCAGAACATCAACGCGGTTCCCGGAAAACTTCTGTCGAACGGAAACGCATGTATCGCGGCTGCGACGGCCGGCAACCGGCGTTTCGTTCGAATCGTTATTGCGCCGACCTCGATGGGCGGTGGCGAGCGAGTCCTTGCACCCAATCTTACTATTGATTCTGTACCCAACGCGGTCGTCGCCGAGCGCGCGGAATCTGTTCAAGGATTCCGTAGCGATCAACTCTTAAAAGTGAACACGACCGCGGGAAGTGTGCTTTCACAGTCGAACATTGAAAGTCTTTTTAATTCCGTCACAAGATTCAACGCGCTGAGTGCCGTGGTGGACGGAACAAGCACCAACTACGTTCAAAGTTCGGCAGGAGGCGCGCGCCTTCCCGTGATCACCGGCGCGCCGACCGCACCGACTCAAGGATCTATCTGGTACGACACAAGTGATGATCGCTTAAAATATTTTAACGGAACTGTTCCGATATCGCTGGGAACCGGCGGCGGATCCGTCACAAGCGTCGGCTTTACGGCTCCCGCAGAACTTACCGTTGCCGGGGCACCTGTCACCTCCAGCGGAACCATCGCTGTCACATGGGCCCAACAAACGACCGGAAAAGTTTTTGCAGCTCCAAACGGTTCAACGGGTGTTCCGACATTTCGTGCGCTTGTTGCGGCAGATGCTCCTTTTGCTGTCGTGAATAGTGGCGGAACTCCAAGTCTGCAAAGTGGACTTGATGCCGCAAAAGGTGCGGCGGCGACAGCCGGTCGTGTTTGGATTGCGACCGACACGAGACTCATTTACCGCGACACGGGTACGGTGTGGGAGCAGATCGGCGGAAGTGGCGCGCCCACAGGAACAGCCGGCGGCGATCTTGATGGCACATACCCAAACCCATCCGTCGATGCCATTCGCGGTGTTGCGATTTCTGCGACCGCCCCCAACGATGGCCAAGTTTTAAAATACTTTTCAACGGGAACAACCTGGGCCGCTTCGAACTTTAGTGTTGGTGATTTAAAAACGGCCGGTGGAGCTGCGCAGTTCGCGAGTGCCTCCTGCGATGCTACACAAACTCTGACATGGTCTTCACTGACCAACACTTTCACTTGCACAAGCATCGCAGGCCTTGCTGGTACCGCCATCACGACCGGTACGATCGACGAAGCACGACTTCCTGCCACAGTGAAGTATTGGACGGCAGCGACCGGTGGAATCAACTATGCCGGCGGTAACGTCGGTATCGGTACCGCAGCGCCAGTAACAACTTTAGATTTAAATGGTGCAATGACTTTTCGTGCAACCGCAGAACCCGCAGCAACGGCCGCGCAAGGAAAAATATATTACGACACAGCACTTAACAAATTCCGCGTTTCACAAAATGGCGGAGCGTACACAGATCTTGTCGGTGCTGGTGGCGGCACCGGCGATATTTCGAACGGCGGAAATAATTTTGGCACGCCCATTACAATCGGGACAAGTGACAACTTTGCTCTGAATCTTGAAACAAACAATTCACCGCGACTAACAATTCTGAACGATGGAAAAGTCGGAATCGGCGCAACAAGCCCCGCTGTAAATCTTGATGTTCGAGCCAATCAAGCTTCGGCTGTCATGCGAATTCAGAATACAAATGCCAGTGGTTGGAGTTCTGCGGATGTTTATGACAGTGGCGGCACACTGGCTGTTGGTTTCGGCTATGGAAATTCAGGCACCGGCACTCTTGCCAACTTAGGGTATTTTGGAACTTCGAACGCAAGTCCTATGATCCTTCAAACAAATAACACTGAGCGAATTAGAATCGGTACAACAGGAAATGTCGGTGTTGGAACTAATGCTCCAGCATCGAAAATGCATCTTTATGATTCCGACGGATCCAGTACGACTCCTCCGCAGTTCATTGCGCAATCAACGGCGACGACGTGGACCTCGTTTTTCTCAAGCCAACTTTACGGAAACGCAGTTCATTGGTCGACCAACCACCCCTTACGTTTCGGAACGTCGGGAACCAATATCGGCGGAACCTTCACCGAGCTATTTCGAATTACGGCCGCAGGTAACGTCGGTATTGGCACCCAGACACCAGGTTCGAAGCTTGAAGTGAATGGATCGACGAACCTCAATGGTGCTGTGAAAATCGGTCAGTTTGGTGTCGCTTATCTTGGCGGAACGGGCGTGTGTAGAATAGTGTCGGAAGCGATCAGCACGACTCCAGGCACCTACACTTGCACAGGCGTTCCAGCGTCCGCCTCGGTTGCTGTCTCATGCAGCGGCAAACAAGCAATGACGACCCCGACGGGATCGGCCGTCTATTGTCGCGCCACTGGCACATTGAACCAAGTTGAGTGCAACACCACAGTGGCCAATGCGGTCGCCATGGATTGGACTTGCAGCTGGGTGTATCTACCATAATTCAGCGATCCGACGCCGGCGAGCCCTTGGGCGCCCTGAGCTACATTGGATGCTATCGTCTGGGATCAAAAGCGTCGCGCACAGCAGAGCCGATCAAATTCAGCGCGGTGAGAGTAGTGAACAAAGCCAGCGACGGGAATACAGCCAACCACCAAGCCCGCTGAAAATGCGTCTGAGCCTGCCCCAGAAGCTCGCCCCACGACGGTGTCGGTGCCGATAGGCCAAACCCGAGGTAATCCAATGTCGCAAGCCCAGTGATCGATCCGGCCACAAGAAATGGCGTGATCGTAATCCACGGCGTTAGCGAGTTCGGAAGAATGTGTCTGAAAACAATACGGTGGTGCCCGGCGCCCAAAGCTTTCGCGGCTTCCACGAATTCGCGTTTTCGAAGCCGCAAAAATTCGGCGCGAATATAAAGTGAAATCCCCGTCCATCCAAAAAACACCGTGAACGCCGCCAAAATCCAAATGTTCGGCGCCAAAATCGAAGCGAGAATAATGAGAAGCATTAACGTCGGGACGGACTCCCAAATTTCAATCACGCGCTGACCAAGGATATCGATCCAACCCGCGAAGTAACCCATCGCCGCGCCCAACGACACACCGATCAGCGAACAGAACAACCACACTGTCAATGCGTAGCCCATCGAGTAGCGAAATCCATAGAGCAATCTCGAAGCGACGTCGCGTCCACTTTCGTCGGTTCCAAAAATGTTCGCGCGCGACGGTGGCGCCGGAAGCTCATCCAGCGCCGCGTTTCGTTCAAACGGATTCCAAGGGATCGGCGGCCAGATTGCGAAATCATCCGGCCCCATGGGTAAAGTTCGGTATTCCATGACCATCACATCTGTCAGACCAAATTCAGAGGGGTGTGTGTTTTGAAAAACAGGAAAGTACGTCTTTCCGTGATGCTTGAGATAAATCGGCTCACTGTTGGCCCAAAGTTCCGCCGTGATGCTCAAGAATCCGATCACCAGCAAAATCCAAAGAGAAACAATGGCCGACGTGTGCGCCTTGAAACGGCGCCATCGTTTTCTGGAAAGTTCGTTCGTAAAAAATCGTTCCATCATGCCAAAGCCTTCACGTGAAATCGATTCTTGGATCGACGACGACATAAAGGATATCCGTCAACAATCGACCCATCAGAAATAAAATGCTCTGGAAGAAAATAAGACCCATCAAAACATTGTAGTCCCGAGCATTCGCCGAAGTGATCGACAAAAGCCCCATCCCATCCAGCGAGAAAATCGATTCAACAATAATAGATCCGGCAAACATCACCGACAAAATTCCACCCATGCCGGTCACGATCGGAATCAGCGCGTTTCGAAGAGCATGCTTTAAATAAACAAGTTTTTCAGGAACACCTTTTGCGCGCGCCGTTCGCACGTAATCAAGCTTCACAACATCCAGCATCGAGTTCTGCATCATGATTGTGAGAAAGGTGAAACTTCCCAGCATGTAACAAACCAGAGGCAAAACCGCGTGACGAACGCGGTCCCAAATCTGACTCCAAAATGCGAGATCTGCATAATTGTCCGAGACAAGATTACCCAGTGGGAAGATCGGATAAAAACTTTGGCCCGCTAAAAACGTTCGAAGTAGAATTCCAGCAATCAGCGCAGGAATCGAATAGAGAACAAAAAGTATGAAACTGGAGCCGATGTCGAATTTTGAGCCGGCTCGAATCGCCTTCAACACACCCAGCGGAATGCAGATCAAATAACTCAAGATCATAGCCGTCAGACCAAACATCAACGACACGGGCATTTTGCTCAAGATGACATTCGTCACGGGCTCTTCGTATTTGAAGCTGTCGCCGAAATCGAGTTTGGAAAGATTTTTTAGCCAAATGAAATACCGCGTGTGAATTGGGCGTGGGTTTCCGTCCTCATCCATAAAGCCGTACTGTTTGTTGAGCGCTTCGATAACTTCTTTTGAAACTCCGCTTTCGCCGCGACCGCCAAGGCCGCCGCCCCCGCCACTTCCGCCCATCGCGCCGCCCATACGGATGGCCTGAAGCTTCTGATCAACGGGTGAACCGGGCGCAAGATTGATAATGACGAAGCTTAAAAGCGTGATGCCGAAGAGAGTGGGAATCATCAGCAGAATTCGACGAAGTATGTAGGTTGCCAAATCGCTCCCCTCCAGAGAATCGAATTACCAAAGCCTAACAGAAAAATCATCTTCAATTGAGGTGTAAACACCCTAAAAAGAAAAAAGCCCTCGTCGACTTTTTTCGACCGAGGGCTTTTCAATTTCTTAAGGTATCGCGGAAGTCTGCCTTACTTAACGTCTGTCATCCACCAGTAGTCTGCACCCACTGTGAACTTGAAAGTGTCTTTCGGAAGACCGATCTGCTTGTTCACGGCATACAGAACATACTTGTCATTGAACAAGAAAGCGTAAGGAGCATCTTCAGCAATCATTGCGTAGACTTTTCGGTAGATCTGAACTCGCTTTTTCTTATCAAGCTCCGCCGCACCTTGATCGATCAGCTTGTCGACTTCGGGATTCGAGTAACCGATGCGGTTTGATCCGCCCTCTTTGCTCGATTCCGTGTGCCAGATCTGCTTTGGATCAAGATCAACGGATCCCCCGCCCCAAGCCATCGCGACAGCGTCGAACTTTCGTTCATCCATGTTTTTAAGAAGAGCGTTCCACTCGAGAAGCTGAAGGTTCATTTTCACGCCGACTTTTTTCATGTCTTCTTGGTACATGACCCAGTATTTCTGGGTGTCTTTGTTGGCGTAAAAGAGTGTGAATTCGAACGGCTTTCCGCCCTTATCCAAAACGCCGTCTTTGTTCGTATCAGCCCAACCCGCTTCTTTAAACAAAGCGCCCGCTTTTTTCGGGTCAAACGAAATGGCTTTGACAGCCGGGTTCGCGTACTCGCTCTGCTGGTACCAAGGGCCTGTCGCTGGCAGAGACATTCCAAAGCGGAATTTTTTATTCATCTCTTCACGGTTCATCAAATGAGCCAAACCGCGGCGCACCTTTTTATCCGCGAACATTTCTCGCTTTAGGTTCCAACCAATATAACCGTAAGACTTCGACTGAAGGTTTTCGACTTTCTTTTTAAGAACCGTAGTTCCGAACTCAGGGCCGACCGCTTTCACCGTGTACGAGTCAGGAGTCAGCTCGTCGAAATGCAGTTCGCCTTTTTTCAAGCGCTCGATGACAAGGCTGTCTTCTTTGTCGAAACGCATGCGGATCGTTTGGAAGTTGTAGCGGCCGCGCTGTTCAGGAACGGCGTTCCCCCACCAAGTTTTATTGCGCTCAAGGATAATGGCTTGCCCTTGGTTGTACTCTTTCAAAACATAGGGGCCTGAACCCAAGATCGTTTTGTTCTTCTTTTTTCCCTCATCCGCGTTGCCATAGAAATGTTTCGGAAGAACAGTCAATGCCGCCAAAACCCGCTCGTTTCCATGGTACTTCGATTTAGTCACGAACTTGATAGTGTTCGGACCCGTGACTTCTGCTTTCGAAATGTTCTCATAGTACGGACGTGCGTGAGCCGCGTTGTACTTGTCATCGAAGATGACATCGAAGCTAAATTTTACGTCCTCAACGGTGATCGGCTTTCCATCACTCCATACGGCGCCCGAACGCACCGTGAAAGTGAATTCGGTACCGTCTTTCGACACTTCCATTTTTTCCGCCAGTGCGGGATCCCAACCGTAGGTTTCGTAATTTCGGCTCATCAGCGTGTCCATCACATAGGTTTGAATCGTCTGGTTATAGAGATCGGTTCCTGTGATAGGATTCAGCGTGGTCGGCTCAACCCGAAGATTATAAAGAAACGCTCCGCCCTGAGGCGCATTCACATTGCCCAGAGCTTTTACAGCTTTGTTGGCTTTCGGAGCTTCAGCCTGTGCCGCACCGACATCAACCACCGCGACAAAAACAAGAGCGGCCGCCGTAACAAACGTCACCGGCATCGACGAAAAAAATCTTAAACTCTTTTGGAACTGCATCTGTTTTCCCCCATTGCATGACACTATCCGCAGAAGTCTGTGCAAAAGTCGCGCGAGATGCAACGCAGACGTCCCGACGGGTCACCGCATCAGAGCCGACCGGCAGCGCCCTCCCAGCGAGATCTGCCGCAATAACAGACCGAGAACTCATGGACACTAACGATCGGTCGAGGCATTGTGGCCCCACGGAGCACAGCACATGGCGAAAGAATCTGGTTCGAAACCGAAAACTGGCAGCAAATCGGCACCAAAATCCAAAGCGTCCGGCATTCAAGACGACTCGAACGCTTTAGATGATGGGTATTTCAACGAAGAGTTCGATCCCGATGCACCGGCATTTTCTGAAAGCGGACTGTTTGGATTGCCGCACGATGACGCCGCCGAAAAAGCAAAAATTCACTTGATCCCCGTCCCATGGGAAGTCACGACGTCCTACGGAAAGGGCACAGGAAACGGTCCTGCCGCGATTCTGCGAGCGAGTCGCCAGGTGGATCTCTTCGATCTTGAGACGGGCGATGCATGGAAAGTCGGATTCTATATGGATCCGGTTTCATCCGTGTGGAAAAAGCGCGGAAGAACTCTGAAAGAAAAAGCTCAAGAACGTCTCGAGTTTCTAGAGGCTGGCGAAGAGAGCGCGAGCTCTGAAGGACTGCGCGCTGAGATCAACGCAGCGTCTGACGAGCTGAACGCGTGGGTGGAAGAGCAAGCCACGGCTAAACTTAAAGCTGGAAAAATCGTGGGCCTTGTCGGTGGCGATCACTCGACACCGTTTGGTCTGATTCAAGCGATTAGCCAACATCTTAAAGGTGATTTCGGGATTCTTCACATCGATGCGCACGCAGATCTTCGCGACGCCTACCAGGGCTATACGCATAGCCACGCGTCGATCATGAATAACGTCATCGAAAAAATTAAACCGCGATGCCTTGTACAAATCGGCATTCGAGATTTCTGCCGGGAAGAATTCGAAATGAGCGAAAAGCATCGAGGTCGCTCGGGCGATATCGGCTCGGCTCGTATCGTGACTCATTACGACCGCTCGATCAAAAAACGCCTGAACGCGGGCGAGTCGTTTGATGCGATCATCAAAGAAATCATCAAAGATCTTCCAAAAAATGTTTACGTTTCTTTCGATATCGATGGGCTTGATCCGGCGCTTTGCCCAAACACAGGAACCCCTGTTCCCGGGGGCTTAAGCTTTGATCAAGCGTCAGGTATTTTTTCGGCCCTGGCCGATAGCGGAAAAAAGATTGTTGGATTTGATCTGAACGAAGTGTCAGAGCCAGAACCCGGCGGCGCCGAGTGGGACGCCAATGTCGGCGCACGAATGCTCTTTAAGCTCTGTGGCTGGACCGCCGTCACCAACGGCCTCGCGGAGCGACGAGTGTGAGCAAAGCGACAGGCAAACCAGCAAAAGACGTTTGGTACAAAGACGGCATTCAGTTCGAATGCCAAGGTTCAGGGCAATGCTGCGTCTCGCACGGCGAGTACGGTTTTGTTTACGTAACGAGCGCAGACCGAAAGCGAATGGCGAAGCTTCGCGGAATCCCCACCTCTGAATTCACGAAAAAATTCTGCCTCAAAGAAGAGGGCCTCTTTCGATTGAAAGACGGCGATCCGATCCCGGTTTCGGTGCCGACATCAAAGGCGGGAGCCTCCCCGGCCGCTTTCAAAACCGAACTGGCAAAACCGTGCGTGTTTCTAGAAAAAAAACGCTGCACCATTTATTCAGCACGGCCCGCTCAATGCCGAACATGGCCCTTTTGGCCCGAGACAATGAGTGCAAAAGCGTGGACGAAAGATGTCGCTAAGTTTTGCCCCGGCGTCGGCAAAGGACGCGTGTGGTCGCGCGAAGAAATCGACGCATTGGTGAAAGAACAAACCGCATGGGAGAGCGACGTCGCTCACGGCCTTTAGAAACACCTTTAGAAACGCCCCTGTCGTCGCAGGGCTGAACTTCTAGCCGCTAAGTCTCTTCGAGTGATTTCACAAGAGCTTGAAGATCGAGATCTTCAAAGAGACTCGCATAGCAGAGGTACGACGACACAACCAAGATCGGTAAGAAAACCATAATGAGTGGAACCAGTAACAAAATCGTGCAGATCAGCGCGAGCCCCATCAAATAGAGGGAGTAAATCAAAAGCGGCTTCCAGTTTAAAACGGTCGCTTTCAGATTGAGATCGATCGATTCGGCGAACGTGCGATTTCTAAAAACAATCAGCGGCGCAGAAAAAGCTGTCAGCGCAAACCAAATCAAAGAAAAAAGAAGACTAAAAAGGGAGCCGAAGAGACTCGCAAAAACTCCCTGGCTCATGACTTCATTAAGTCCCATCTGAACGATCGCGACCGCGATGCCCGCAGCCCCCAGCGGCAAAAGCGCATTCAACCATTTTTGGTTTTCAGACACATGAAACAGATCTTTGAACTGCGGCGTTTGCCCCGAGACGATGTCACGAACGATCTTCATCATCCCGACACCTAGGAAAATCGAGGGAACCGGAGCCAGAATACTTATAAATGGCAGGCTTGAAATTGCGAAGATGATCGCAAACAGCGTAAGGGTCGCAGCGATGATAATGGGATAGTGCTTTTTTGTGATGCGCCAACCCGCCGTGACAAGAGCCATAGCGTAGTCGTCGGGAATGCGACGACTCTGAAGTTCACTGGTCACACCGGGAATAGATGAATCACTCACGCTGGCTAACTCCTGCCTCGCACACGGCGAGACTATACGTTGGCCCGCTATTCACCGAGGTGGCCTTTCGGTCTCGCCCTCGGCGGGCGTAACGCTGTCCCGCTAACTAGCGGGCGTAACGCTTCTGTAGAGATTCGCGAAGCTCGGCGCCTTCGATCGACAAGCGTGTCCAAGGAATCGCGCGCAGACGCTCGGGCTCGATAATCTCTTCGGTCTCTTCGCAGACACCGTAAGTTCCGTTCTCGATGCGAGCCAGCGCCATTTCGATTTCAACCAACTGAGTGCGAAGGCGCTCGTGGAGGGTCAACGTTTCGGCCTCGGCCAAAACTCGAACCGTTTGATCCGCTTCATCGCCGCCTTTGTCTTCAATGTGAAGTTCCTGACGCGTGTTGCGAACTCGGTTCAATACTTCTGCTTTCGCATCGAGAAGAAGTGTTTTGCACTCCTTAATCAATGTTGCTTCGATTGCCCCCATCGTAAGCCCCCTCTGATCCTTCGTTGGATCCCACTGTTTTGTCGCGAAGCTGAAGCTTCGTGCCCTGCTTCGCGATTCCCAATCGGCGTAGTGCCATTTTGGAACTTTGAAAGTTAGCCACACCCGCAACTCCGGGCGCAAGCACAATCTTAAATTTTCTGTCAGGCGCCAAATATCTGATTTAGCGGGTTTTATGCGTATCGAAACGACACAAACCCGAATCAGCCTAGGGAGACTTACAGAAACAGTTCCGCTCTGAATATCTAGTGGTGGCGTCGTGATTTGGCGAGTCAGGGAATGGACAAGGTCGCGTTAGAAGCTCATGCGCGAGCGTTTGACCGGAATCCAAACGTTCGATTCACGCGTCCAGTAGGACCCGCGGTAGTCATCTTCGAGACGCACCCAAGCGCCGTCGCGATCGACCTTTCGAAACGGAGTGTAGCGATCGGCCACTTTGAAATCCGCGCGCGGCTCGGTCGCGCCGGGGCCCCTGTGAAGAGCCGCTGTTCTCACCCGAACAACGGCACACGAACTCTCCGATGAAACGTTTTTGGAAATCACCCAATGAGTTTGACCGCGAAGGTCTTGGACTTGCGACCAACCATTTTCGACCGCCAAGCGCTGTAGCGGCATATTTCGACCAACCACCCACGTCACTCGAGCCGTCGTCGATGGTTTCGCTCGAAGGTTCGCTTTTGAGGAAACAACGCACACAGGTTCGTTGCGAGCCGAGCTGGCTTTTGCGGCTCCGTGAACTCCGAAGGCTACGCCAACAAAAACCAGCATCGCCAAAGTGCTTCGGTTGAATGAGCGAATTTCCACGTGCACCTAGACCCCCCGGTACAGTCACCGACTAAGGTCCTATCGGATGGCATGGTCTGGGTTCTTGAGGGAAATCTGCTGGACCCGTAAGAATGCCGCCCAAGAGTTCGACGGTTTTCACGAAACCGACGGGCTTTCGAGTCGCCGTGGATGAATTATGTTTCGCTTTTGCTCCGGTCATCGATCACGACCGCTTCGACGTCGATCACAGCGCGCGCCGGATCCGAAGCCTCTGTCGCTGTCTCTGTCTCTGTCTCATCGCTGCTGGCCGATGATCCGCGGGACGAGCGGCTTGAAAACGGCCCGGGCCCCGCGCCGCCCGAAGGGCTCGCCCCAGCGAATCCGGTTCTCGCCAATACGCTTTTCGTCAATCGGCGCGACCACCATTTTCTGAGAGGAGAAATTAAAAGCAGCGCTGCCACGGCATCCGAAAAATAGCCCGGTATTAGCAGCAGAATTCCAGCGACTCCGACAAGGGCCGTATCGATGGCCGCCGCCGCCGGAGGCTTCCCCTCACGGACGGCGCGCGCAACACCGACCGTGAGGCGCAGGCCCGACGTCCGAACAATACCGAGTCCCAAAATCGTGGCCGCGAGCCAGAAAAAGAATGCGTTCATAAAACCGAACTCTCGAATTGCGAGCACAATTCCCGTGATTTCTATGAACGGCAGAAAAAGAAGAATGAGAACAATGAACTTTAACATCACGCTTTCTTTGGGGCCGCGATTTCGGACTCGGGCCTTTGTTTTGGAAGTTTCGAAATATCGAACTCGATCAGCACAGGGCAATGATCGGACCCTTCAACTTCATCCAAAATCGCTGCGCGCTTCAGAGCCGGCACAAGGCCCCGAGTGACGCACACATAATCAATGCGCCAACCACGGTTCACGGGGCGCGCGCGCTCGACATAACTCCACCACGTGAATGCGCCTTTTTCCTCGGGATGGAAGTGGCGGAAAGTATCGACGAAGCCAAGATCCAGGAATCTTGCAAACCATTCGCGCTCTTCGGGAAGAAATCCGCTCTCACTGGCGAGTTTCTTTGGATCGTAAACATCGATCTCCAAGTGGGCGACGTTGTAATCCCCAACGACGACGACCTCACGGCCAGCCGCGATCTTTTCTTTAAGATGATCGTTCAGTGTGTTTAAAAAGATCTGCTTGAAGTCGTGGCGTTCGGAGCCGCTTCCGCCATTGGGGAAATAAATATTATACAGTAGAAACGCACCGTGGTCTGAGATCACCACCCGGCCCTCATTGTCATAAATTTCGATTCCGATTTTTGGCGCGATCTCAATCGCAGGCAGTGCGGCGGTCGCCTTCAAAAAAGTAGCAACTCCCGAATATCCTTTTTTAACCGCAGACGACCAGGTGCTCGTCATTCCGAGGGGCACACGAATCGCGTCCTCCACCTGATCAAAGTGAGCTTTTGTTTCTTGCAGACACAAAACGTCCGGCGCCTCGCGCTCAACGAAGGGTAAAAATCCTTTTTTTCCGACCGCTCGTATTCCGTTCACGTTCCAAGAAATGATCTTCATCAAATGGCTCCTTATTTGACCGGCATACATTCCGACTTGCGCGCGGACCTAAGGACCATTTAGAACAGGACCTCTGCTTAAGGAACTTTTTTCGGGAGAATAAATTGTCGACGCCTGGTCACCCCGCCGTAGTTCCCGCTCTACCTTACGATCGATTCATCAAGCATTTGGCAATGGATTATCCAAAAACCGCGGCCGCTCATTCCCTGCAAGATCTTGTGATCCCAAGCCTCATCGCCCCAAAGGGTGTTGAGCTTCCGAAAGCGTGGTTTCTTGAAGCCGAAACGCTTGTTTCGATTTTTTTTAATCGGCTGCGCGAGGGGAAAAGTCGATCCGAAGAACTTCGACTTCAACCACCTGTCGTGCCTCGCACTGAAAACGCTTCGGCGTTAATGTCCTATGATTTTCACGTCGACTTCTCAAAAGACCCTGCTGGACGTCTTTGCCTTATTGAAATCAACACCAACGCATCGATGAGTCTGCTCGTCGATATTTTAAGTCGCGACTGTACTCTGCGCCCGTTGAAAGAAGAATTCCTCGACGACTTCGCAGAAGAACTTGGACGACCTTTGCGCGGGTGTCGCGTGGCGATTGTGGACGATACTCCAGAATCCCAAAAACTTTACATCGAGTTCCTTCTCTACAAAGAGCTGTTCGAATCGCGCGGTGCTGAAACCGTCATCGTGGATCGAAGCCATCTCGCAATGCGCGATGGAAGTCTGTGGGCCCATGATTTTGGTCCGATCGATCTGGTGTACAATCGGTCGACCGATTTTTACTTCGAGGAAGAAAAGTCGCGCGCCCTCCGTGAAGCGCTCGTCGCTCGCGCCGCCGTCATTTCTCCGAATCCCTACGACTACCGTCAGCTGGCCGACAAAAACCGGCTTGTCGAATGGTCGCAGCCAGAATTTTTAGAATCTGCGTACGGGCTCTCGACGGAAGAGGCCGAAAAAATCCGCGGCGCTGTTTTAAGAACCCGAGAAGTTTCCAAAATCGACCCGGAAGCTTTGTGGAAAGAGCGCAAGGGCCTCGTCTTTAAGCCGCGCACGGCCTACGGCGGTAAAGGTGTTTTTCGCGGCTCCAGCATCTCGCGCGGAGCTTTCGACGGAGTCCTCGCGAGCGATTCCTTAGCGCAAGATTTCGTTCCCGCTCCGACGATCATGATGGCTGACGGAGAATTCAAATACGACCTGCGCTTTTTCGCCTACCGCGACCGAATCCACGTCGCCTGTGCCCGCCTCTATCAAGGCCAAATGACCAACGCCACAACCCCCGGCGGCGGCGTAGCCTGCATCCGCTGGCTCTAGGGTACCCGGTTCTTTTTGCAGAAGCGTCGCGTCGCGCCAGCTATAAAAGTTCCGTTTCGAGCACGCTTGGCCTTCCTAAAATCCGATTCGTATTGAGTTCGAACTCCGAATGCTTCAGCGCTTGTCTGACCTCGTCTTCAACGACTTCATCCGGCGTTCGATTGAGCCACTCGAGCGCCGTCCAATCAAAATTTCCGGGAAATAGAATAGTGTCCTCGGTCAGAGGCACTACGAGGGGGCGTAAACCCAACGCTCCAGCAAGCGTCGAATACGGGTACTCCTCTGTGCGCCTCGATAACCCCGCGCGCACCGGATTTCGATAGACGTATTTGTAGGCCGTGAAAAAGTAGTGCGCGTTCCCTATGAGACACTTGTGATGTCTCGCTCCAAATGTCTGATTGATGCGATTCGAAAGCCGTGAAGTTTCCCGCGCCGTCTCTCGCATAAAATAGTTCATCGCCGCTCCGATATTTGAGTTCGGCGTGCTCACTAAAAGATGAAAATGGTTCGGCATCAGAACAAAGCTATGAACGTTCAGGCCGTAAAGATGCGTCGTCAAAAATAAGTAGTCTTGAATCAAGCTCCACATGTCGCGAATCGGAACCGGAAATGGCTCCCGATTCAGGGCGCGCGCAGTGATGTGATACGGAAGATGGTCGCTGGGCGGAATTGGTTTTCTTGGCATAGCCCGACCCGGGCTTCCAAGTTTCTGGCCCAGCTCGACTCGACAATAGCCGCAATTGACGCACCATTTCTGCAAAAAGAACCGGGTACCGGCTAGGGAGGCTCAAGATGATACGTGGGGGGCCGATAACGCAATTGCAATGTCGAAACGATTGGCAACACGTCCTGCATCATGGTCTCCGGCAAATTCCGGGTCTCCTTCTCGAAAAAACGAGGAGAAGCGCTGGGACTATTCGTCTTTCGACAGCGTCGATGGCCGTCATCCCTGGCAAGACACAGTTCCCGAGGGCTGCGTTCTCTACCCCGTTCGAAAACTAAATCGCGGCCAAGTTTTGTGGTTCAATTTTCATCTCGCCAAAGACATGGGTTTAATCTCAAGTGATCACCCTCATAAAATGACTCCCGAACTCGACAAAAAAATCATTGAAACTTTTAGCATTCAGATCGTCAACGAGTGGGATCAAGAAAACGGCGCGCCAATTCCTCCAAGTCAGCTCAAGCCGAATCAGTACATGGCGACACGCTATCTCCAGCTTCAGCACTCCGACAAACAAGGGCGCACGTCTGGCGATGGACGCGGAATTTGGAACGGCACAATTCGGCACCGCGGAACAACGTGGGATATTTCAAGTCGCGGTACGGGCGTCACACAGCTCTCGCCCGGAGCTGTCGAAGCACAACGACCACTAAAAACCGGGACAGAAGAATTTGGATACGGCTGCGGACTCGCCGACACCACCGAACTTATCGGCAGCGCGCTTTTTTCCGAAGTCTTTCATCGAAACGGTCTTTCCACCGAACGCGTTTTAGCGGTGATCGATCTCGGTCGTGGCGTCGGCATCGGCGTACGTGCGGCTCCGAACTTATTCCGCCCAGCGCATTTGTTTTTATGGCTGAAGCAGGGCGAGCGCGGAACGTTGGCGCGTGGTTTTGATCTTGTCATTCGACGGCAGCACGACAACGGCGTTTGGGCATGGAATCCACGAAGTCCTGATCGCTATCGCCGCGCCGTGAATGAAATCGCGCGAGAGTTTGCGCAGTTCGCTGCACGCCTCGAACGTCGATACATTTTCGCATGGCTTGATTGGGACGGCGACAACGTGCTCACCAACGCTGGCATTATCGACTATGGAAGCATTCGTCAGTTCGGACTCAGACACGATCAATATCGCTACGATGACATCGATCGATTTTCCACAAACCTAAACGAACAGCGAGGCAAAGCTCGTTTCACAGTGCAGGTGTTCGCTCAGGCCGCGGAGTTTCTTGAATCCGGACGAAAAGAAAACCTAGAAAAGTTCTCTCAATCAGAAGCTGGACGAATCTTTGATCGCGAATTTGATCTCGAGCTTCGGCGCGAGTTCTTACGACAGATCGGACTTGAAGCTAATGAAGCCGAAGCACTTCTCGCAGGACCGCGAAAGCGCGCTGTTGAAACGCTTTACACTTCGTTTCTTAAACTCGAGACCTTAAAAACCAAGGCCGGTCAGAAAAAACTCCCCGACGGAGTCAATCGCCCCGCGGTCTTCAACATGCGACGTCTACTGCGTGACCTACCGGACTTCATGTTTGATGAGAATCGCAACTTGAAAAACGTCCCTGCAGATCAGGCACTGAATTCGATGCGGTCGTCCTTTGCGAAACGCGCCGATCTAAAACTGCGCGGATCCTTAAAATTCAAAATCGATCACTTTTTGAAAGCTTACGGCTCGCTCGTCTCTGAGGTCTTGGGCGAAAAACCACACCCATCGAAACTGCGAGCTTGGCGCCAACGTGCTCGAAACAAAAACTTCGAAGGCCGCATCACTGGAAACGGATCCGAATACCTCGTTGAAGAAATCGTTAAAGCGCGCAAGCGCGGCGTGGCCCTCGATGACCTGCGCCAAGCCATCGAACTTTATATTTCTTCGCAGGCTCCGGGCAACACACCGGCAACCAAACCTGCCGTAGTTTCCACTGCCGCCGGGGATCTCTTTAATGTCCTCGTCAATATTTCGATAGAGCACGAAGAAGACATTTAGGACCTGGACGAATCTGGCTTCCCAGGATACGACTTGGCTCATGATTATCGTCACGGGCGCCACGGGCTTCATCGGTTCTGCCATGATCTGGCAACTCAACAATCGCGGTGTTAAAAACATTATCGCGGTCGACACCATCTCGCCATCAGAGCGACCCGAAGTTCTTGCAAAACGTCAGATCTCAAGATTTCTCGGCAAAGACGACATCTGGAATTTTCTTGAAACGAAAGAGGCCAAAGAGCACGTCGAGGCCATTGTTCACATGGGGGCTTGCTCGGCGACGACGGAGCTCAACGTCGCGTTTCTTACCGAAAACAATTACGAGTACACCCGCCGCATCTGGAACTGGTGCACAGAAAATAAAAAACCGGTGATCTACGCCTCCAGTGGCGCCGTTTATGGCGATGGAGCCGAGGGCTTCGACGATGCTTCGCCGTCGAAAATTTTTAAGCCACTAAACCCCTACGGTGAGTCAAAAGCTCAGTTCGATCGATTCGTTGAAAAAGCCGTCGAAGAGAAAGAAAAAATCCCGCCTCATTGGTATGGCCTTCGATTCTTCAATGTTTATGGACCGAACGAATATTTAAAGAAAGACATGGCGAGCGTCGTCTTCAAAGCCTTCCATCAGATCCGCGAGACCGGGCGTCTCAAACTTTTCAAATCCCATCGACCTGATTTCAAAGATGGTGAGCAGCTTCGAGATTTTGTTTACGTTAAAGACATCGTGCGCTGGATGGACGAGCTTCTCCTGCGCGCAGTTTCGGCGTCGGGCACAAGCGTAAGCGCGAACCGAAGCGCACCTGATAAAAAACCGGCGATGAGTGGGATTTATAATATGGGCTTCGGCCAAGCGCGGTCGTGGAACGATCTTGCAAAGGCGACCTTTCAGGGCTTGGGTCGCGATCTCGCGATCGATTTTATCGACATTCCCGAGGCCATGCGCCCTCGCTATCAATATTTTACTGAAGCGAAAATGAATCGCCTCCTGGCGCTGGGTCTGTCGAAACCGCAGTGGTCACTGGAAGTCGGAGTCAAAGATTACGTTTCCAATCACTTAAAAAACGAAACGTCCCCCTGGCTATGACTCAACTTCCGAAACATCTTGAGCGCTATGTGGTCACGCAAAACTACGATCGCTACACGCCGGTCGATCAGGCCGTCTGGCGGCACATCATGCGCCAACTTAAATCGTTTCTCTCTGTTCACGCTCACTCGTGTTACATCGATGGTCTTAAAAAAACCGGAATCGAAGTCGATAAAATTCCTCGTATCGACGTCATGAACGAGAAACTGGAAAAGTTCGGATGGCGCGCCGTGCCCGTGAGCGGCTTCATTCCACCTGCAGCCTTTATGGAGCTTCAGTCGCTGGGAGTTTTACCCATCGCGTGCGACATGCGATCCGCCGACCATCTTCTTTACACACCGGCTCCCGACATCGTTCACGAAGCCGCGGGACATGCGCCGATTCTCGTAGATCCTGCTTTTGCTCATTATCTGAAGTCGTACGCGATGGTGGCTCGCAAAGCGATATTGTCGAAAGAGGATATCGATCAGTACGAGGCCATTCGAATCCTCTCGGATATAAAAGAATCACCAGGATCGACGTCGACTCAGATTCGTCAATCGGAAGAACGCCTCGCCCAAGTCACGTCCGCGATAAAGACAACGTCCGAGGCGGCTATTTTGGGTCGTATGAATTGGTGGACGGCTGAATATGGGTTGATTGGAAGCCTTGAGAACCCGAAGATTTTCGGAGCTGGACTCTTGTCATCCGTCGGCGAATCAAGATCTGCGGTAAGTTCGAAAGTAAAAAAAATCCCGCTAAGTCTCGACTGCATCAATTATTCTTACGATATCACCGAGCAACAACCACAACTCTTCGTAGCTCCAAGCTTTGAAATGCTGTCAGAAGTCCTCGACGAACTTTCTTTGACTATGGCCTATCGCCGAGGCGGTACAGAGTCGCTTGAAAAAGCCGTGCGCGCTGAGACAGTGAACACTGTTGAGCTTGATTCCGGTCTTCAGATTTCAGGAATCTTAAAGAAGTATCTTGGTGGCACATCTAAAAATTCCAGCGAGAGCACCGCCGCCTATCTCTCCTTCGAGGGCCCCACGCAGCTTGCGCTACGAGGTCAAGAAATCGAAGGGCAAGGCGTCAACCACCACCACCACGGTTTCGGATCTCCCGTGGGTCGCGTCGACGTTGAGTCGAAAATGGGACGCTCGGGTCTAACGAATCCTTCAAAGCTTTCATCGACCGAGCTTTCAAAGATCGGAATTCTTGCGGCCGGATCGGGATCGAACGAAACTGTGACTCTTCATTTCGAAAGTGGCGTCATCGTTCGTGGTAATATCACAAAACTTACTTTCAACAGTGAGCAGCGCTTAGTGATTCTAACTCTGAACCAAGCCAAAGCTTCACGAGGCAATGAGCTCTTGTTTGATCCATCGTGGGGCATCTTTGATATGGCGATCGGAACCGAGGTCAACAGCGTCTACGGCGGGCCCGCTGACCGTCCGAAATTTGGCGACACTGATGACTTCACCAAAAAAACAGTGCCGCTAAGAACTTACGACGACTCCACTCTGAAACGCCATTCTCTGTTCAGTAAAGTCCGCGAACTCAGAGAGAGCGTATCTGCACTTAATCTCACGAGTCTTACGTCCGACGTTTTGACTTCGGCCGGTGACGATTGGCTTTTATTGACTGAACTTCTCGAGCTGATTGAATTGATGGATCGCCGAGCCAAAAATGCCACAAGTTCGCACGACGTAGCGACTCTATCTAGCAAGGTTTCTGAACGACTTTCTGAAATCTCAAAAGCGGGCGGCACACCTGCTCTTCACATCCAAGATGCATTGAAGACACTGCATGGAGCCTAAGACCACCGACACTCAGTCTCCCCTCCTGCCAACGTCGCCGCTTTTGCGAACGTCTGTCGTACTACATCGTCCGATTTATCCGCGAAATATTGGCATGTGCGCGCGCGCCATGGGAAATCTTGGATGCACAGAACTTCACATTGTTTCTCCCAGGTGTGACTGGACTTCGTCGATGGTTCAACACGAGGCGCGCCAAGGATCGACGCACAGTTCAGACATATTAATCGCTGCGAAAGTTCATGCGTCGATGGACGATTATCTTGAAGCCCATGGCCAAGGTATTAAAATCGCTTTCAGCGCGCGCGACGGCGTCAAAAAAAACGTCACGAACTTTTCGGATCGACTCACGACATTGGCTGCGCAAACAGATCATCCTTTTTGGAATCCAAAGAGCCAGATCCAACTTCATTTTGGTTCCGAAGACGACGGACTGACTCTGGAAGAACTTGAACCGGCCAATTTTATCTGCCGCCTCCCGGCCACCGGTTCACACACAAGTTTCAACTTGTCGCACGCCGTCCTCATTGCGCTTTACATTCTTGATTCGGACGTCGGCCGACATCTCGGAGCAGGCGCAGCCGTTGACTCAAAAGTCGCGAGCGGGCTCACGCAACAAGTGCTGCCGGGTGAGGCGCTTCCGGCCGGACGCCTAGAGTACCCCAAAAAAGCGATTCGCGCGTGGCTTGAAGCTTTGGGATTTGATCTCGGTTCCCGGAAAGTCACCATTGAAACATCACTCAACCGCGTTTTGCTCTCGCACTGTCCGCTTCCTGAGGACGTTCGCCTTCTAGAAAAAGTTCTATTTCAAACTGTCGAAAAGCTAGAGACTGCCAATAAAATTCTTGGCAAGAAAAACTAAAGATCAAACCGACCGGTGATATGAATGTCGGCGCCAATCAACTTCACGCGCTGGCGCTTAAGTTTCCAGCCGTCCTTTAGCTTTTCGACGCCGCAAAGATCTGACCAGCCCGTCGCATATTTTCCGCCCAGCACGGAGGTCGCCAAAAAAACATGGAGTCTATTGACGATGTCGTGATCGATGAACGGTCCGACGGTTCCAGCGCCGCCCTCGACATAAACGCTACCGATTCCGAGTTCGCGAAGTTTTTTGAGCATATCGCGCAGGTCAATGACGCCTGATTTTGCACCTTCGGCTTCGAACACGTTGAAGCCTTGCGCACGCCCTCGCGCCACAGCCGCGGGATCCGCAACGCCGGTTTGCACGCAAACGAAAACTCGCTCGGGAGGCCGGACTTTCGCGATGTTGAATTCCTTGAGCCGATCCATCAGTTTAGCTTTTGGATCGACGAGGACGACGGAGTTAACGTGTCCCGCGAATTCTTCGAGACGAACATTCATCGATGGATTGTCGGCCTCGACTGTCTTTCGCCCGACGATGACAGCGTCGTGCTCCAGACGAAGACGGTGACCCTTTTCTCGAGCTTGTTCACCAGTGATCCACTGACTCTCTCCCGAGTGCATCGAGACCCGACCATCCAAACTGGCCGCAACCTTCACCGTGACAAAAGGTAGCGCGCCCTTCCCTTGATTTCTCATCGTCCAAAGAAATACTTCAGATAAATCTTCAGCCTCCTCGACGAGATCAATCTGCACCCCAGCTTCAATCGGCTTATCGGGAAACGCGGGCCACGCCCTTGCTTCCGAAAGACAAACCGTGACCACACCGGCGCCGGAAAGAATCTTTGCACCCTGACCCGCCACTTTTGGATTCGGATCCTGAATGGCGTAAGTCACACTGGCGGGTTTTAATGGCGCCAGAAGCTTGGCGCAGGAACCTGTTCGGCCTTCATGAGCACAGGGTTCAAGAGTTACATAAACATGACAGCCAGCAAGATTCTCTGGCTTCCCGCGAACAAGGGAAAACCGATCCAGCGCATCGGCTTCCGCGTGCGCTTCACCAATTTTGGCGTGCCATCCGCCAGCGATGAACTTGTGATCTCGGTCCACAATCACGCAGCCAACCATCGGATTGGGAGCCACAAAACCGGCCCCATTTCGCGCGATGATCAACGCCCACTTCATGGCATCAGCAGGAGTAATCACATCACCGAGATTGGGAGCTTTTAGAGACGGTCTTGGTTCAAGCACAATGATTCATCATGCGCGGAGCCGCGGCTCCGTTCAAGTCGATTCGCTTATTTTCGAGCTGGTGGATTTGTGCATGCGTCCATGAGGCGATCCGAAACGCCTGGACCAAAGTTTGCCGACAGAAGAATCAGTCCCATTCCGCTCTGAGCAAGAATGGTTTTTGCTGCCGCTTCATCGCGCTGAGAAAACGAGTCGACACCTTGATCTACCCACTGGGCATAGGCCTCGACGAGCTTTTTAATTTCAGGCTTCTTAATTTTTGCAACCAGTTGAACGTATTCCGGTGATCGATCTTTAACACCGGAAAATAGAGCGACCTGACTTGAATCTATGATTCGCTCCATGTCGCTCGTTCGAAGTCCGCTGCCGGGAACAGCTCGCAAAAGCTCGGTCGCTTTGGATTCCATCGAATCTGCGTAGGCGCGCGTTTTTGTCCGCATTGCAAAGTCGTCCAGTGAAACAAGGCGTGTCGTTCGCCGAAGCCCCTCGTTTCTCCATCGCGAATACAAAACCGGACCCAGCTGTAAAAGTAAATACGACTTCAAGTCCTTTGCCGAAACGTTGTCTTTCTTCAGCTGAGTTTCAAAATCCGTAGCCGCTTTAAAAATCGCCTGCTCTTCTTCTAGACCAATATCATCGGACGCGGGCTCAAGCCCCAGCCAGTTCAGTTTCTTTGCGATGAAACGATCGCCAATACTGGCCGCAACCTCGTCGAGCGATCGGACATAAGAAAAGTTGGCATCGACAAAACTTTTCACCTCAGCGATCCGGGAGGACTTCGTTTTAAGTCGACCCTTCATTTCTGCAGAAACTTCTAAGAGCGGTGTCCGATTTCGAGGGAGATGATTTTGGAAGAACAGAACTACTTCTTCGCGCTTTTGATTTCTAAAAAGAGTGCGGTTTGGATTTACGCCGCAAAGCCGATTTTCAAACTGCGCCGCTTGCTCTTGCAGCGACTTCTTCGGTGCGGCCGGAGCCTTGGCCTCCGCCGTCGCGAGTCCGGCCGCGAAGATAACGGCGACCGCTCCCGCAGAGACTCCGCAGAAAAACAGAATTGCTGTTTGCCCCCACAAGCGGCTTTTACTCGACCACAGTCTCATTTCTTCTTCCATGATTTCCAGTAGTCACCAACTTCAAACCGAGCCAATGCCTCGTCACGCTTCAGTGGCCAGCGCGAATCGATCATGACGGCCTTTTCATCGGTGTGAGTTTTGGTTTTCACTCTCTCCATCGCTTTTGGATGAGGCCCGTGCGGAAATCCGGCCGGATGAAACGACATCATACCTGCGTGCAAATTATCGCGGCTAAAAAAATCGCCGTCGTGGTAAAAGAGAATCTCATCGTAGTCGATGTTTTGGTGATAAAATGGCACGCGAAGCGCATCTTTGTCCTCTTCCATCGGTCGCGGAAGAAAAGAACAAACGACGAAACCGCGCGCAGCAAACGTCGTGTGCACCGACGGCGGAAGATGAACGCGGTGACTCATAATGGGCATAATGTGATCCATGTGCAGAGTGTAGGGAAAAAGATCGCCCTTCCAGCCCTGAACATCATAGACGCAATCATCATAGCCGATCGTCGTGAGCTCATCGACATGTTTGATTCTAACAGTACGCACGTCGATCTTTTCTTTGCGCATAAGTTCGTAAAGCCCCTCAAGATCCGGCTTCACAAGCGCGTTCGGATCCCACGGCGCGTGGCGACCAACGATGCCGCGATCTGGCTCACGAAAGTGACTTGTTCGATTCTCGATCAAAAGAAAATGTGCAGGCTCTTTAACGAAGAATGTGTGGCCGATACACTTTGGCATCACCAAATAAGTTCCAGGAGTGAAATCCAAAACACCGTACTCGCTTAAAACCTGTCCGCGACCTGAATGACAAAAGTACATCCAGTCGCCGTCAGCATTTCTTCGCGACTCAAGCTGATCGGGATTTACTCCCGGCAAAATCCACAGCGACGAGACGGTGAGATCGTTATTGTAGAAAAGTCGTTGGCCTGTCAGACCCGAAACTTCAGACGCAGAAACGTCGTTCTTGAGATGCTTAACCAAGTCGAACATTCGAGGTTTGAGATTTCCTTCGATGGAATTCCAGCGCGTCGATGGCCGCTCTTTAATGAGGTGAGAAACGGGCCCATAGAATCCATCGAGACCTTGTTCTTCTTCGAACAATCCTTCGGGAATTCCCTTGTGGCCCTGACGGGTCGGCCGACCCTGAGTGCTGTGATACATGAAATCTCCTCTTGTCGCAGTCTATGAGTCCACGATCTATCACACGGCGCTCAAGATCCACGAGAGGTTTTCAAAACTGCCAAGATAGCGCGCCGCCGACAGAGCCCTGCCCAGCACCAAAGCCCATCAAATCGCCGACTTGATCCAACGAAACTCCATCGGTCGAATCAAGAATGAAACGGCCATAGACTGAATATTTAAAATCTCCGGCACGGTACCCGATCTCAGGCCCCAGCGAGACCACACGAAGCCGCCCGGTTTGGCGGGGATTTGCTCCACCATGAATTTCAAGCGGATTCGAGAGCAGAACTTCGCCAAGACCGCCCCATTCAAGAGACGACGTCTCGGATAGGCGGATCTTAGCGGCTGCAGAAATCCGGGCGCCAAAAATAGAACCGTATTTGTAAGTCACATCGCCGGCGCTCGTGGCTTGCCGTGACTCAGAGGCCGGTGTCAGAAAAATCTTGTTCTCGAACTTAAAGATAGGTTCATCGCGTCGAAAAGAAACACCTACCGTCACGGTGTCACGCCCCAGTGGCGTATCTTTAATTTCGCTGTCCGAAAGTGTGTTCAAGTGAAAGGTTCCAAATAGATCGATGTTCGTTCGACCCACATCGGCCACTGTCCATCGTCCCGAAAAACCTAACGGCCCCAGAAAATAGCGCTCGGGCCGAATCACAAACGTCATCTCGACGCCAACACCAATATTGTCGGATTCAAACGGCAGAAAAAAACTTTTCAACGAATGGAGCGAAGAGATACTCGACAAAGATTTCTCCGGCTCTGGCTGAAAGTAAGACCGGTAACTGTACTCCAAAGTATTCGCAACGCGGTCGTGGGGAACAGCTTTCGCGCGCGAGCCCAAAGATCCAAGCTCTCTCGCCATCGCGGCTTTCACGCGATCCACAGAAACATCCTGCGACGTGAGCGCCAAAGTTATTCGGCTGACTGCGCTTTCATCTTCTCGCAGATCTTTGGGAAGAGCTCGGTGAAGACCTTCATGAATGTGGAGTGCCACAAGCTGCTTTCGGTCCAGACGCAAAGCCGCTGGAAAAAATCGAGTCGCCGCGTGCGGCTCTGGAAATGTGCGCGCATATACCAGCTGATTCTTTTCCCCTAAAGCACCAATCGATTTCGCTTCCTCGACAAGCTGTTGCTTACCTTCGGGCGAAGCCAAGATCTGCGATAAATCCACGTCGCGTCCGACAAGTTGAATTTCGGATTTCGCAACTTCCGGTATAAGAGTTCCAAGCCCCTCAATGCGCGCAACATCCAGCCGTCGCAAACTTGCGACCGCCTCATCCCGAGTTTCAATCAGGATTCCAGTCGTCACACTTGTCACGGCTTCAAGATCACCCCCGTCGTCGCCGTTCCCAACTCGCGTCGGACCCGCCACACCACGTTCTAGCGACATAAACAAAAAGAGGATCGACAGTAGCCCGATAGAACGGATCATTTGTCCCCCTGAGGACTCAACCGAAACAAAGCCACTTCCAGCTGATAAACGCTATCAAGTTTTCGACCCCGTCGCTTGCGACCATATTTCGCAATCAACTGATCTTGAAACTCCGAAATTTCCCTTGTAACAGACTTAAATTCTCGCCGGTCCAAAGCGAATCCGATACCCGTCACGTCGCGCTCCTCTCGCGATTGCGACTCAAGAGCCTCCACCGCTTTCTCAAGAAGTGAGCGGTGATAGCGGCGGATAGCTTCCGAAGAAACTTCCGTCAAATGTTCAACGAAGTCATTGGTCGCAACGGCCCGATGAGGCCCCACTTTTTTCACCAGTCCAAGACGTTCAAGGCGATCCATCGTCACTTGCGCTTGAAGCTCGGTGATTCCGAACAAAGCTGAAATATCGCTGCGATCCCACGAGACCTCATCAAGATCCAAGAGATTCAAAATCGCAAAACACCACCAGTCAGAAACCAATCGGAAGCGGTCTTCACTGAGACGAAGGGCCGCAAGCGAGGCCCTTGCCCCCATTCCATCATTTTTTATCGGCGCCGCGCGGCCTTCGACGAGATCCGAGTTCGCACCGGGCCGTGCCGTTGCCGCCAAAACGAGAAGCTGCTTAAATTCGGCGGGACTCATGTTTAGCGACTTCGCGACTTTTTGGCAGGCACGAGCACTCATCGGACGTTTTTCTCTCAACACTTCGCTGAGTTCGCCGGGGCTCATTCCCAAATGCCGAGCAAAAGCCCGCAGTGAATAGCGCGGGTTTGTCCCGAGGCGACGATCCAACTCGCGGCGCAGGAACTCACTCACCGACGCCGCATCGAAAATCGATTCCAGCAATGTTCGGTCTGATTTCATCATGTTCATGAAAGTCCCTCCGACCCCATCATGAGGGATCGCCGAGCCAGCGTCGAGACGATTTGGAACGGACTGTTTCAAATTAGAAACAGTCCACAGAAAACATAGTTTGTTTTGAAATTATCTCATAAATTCGATGACTTGTGGGTCGACACGAATGGAAGAAGCATCCCAGCTGGCAATGCGAAGCTCCGACCCCGAGGTCAGTCGCGAGAGCGCCACATAGGCCTGGCCGGGCTCCCACAACCGTGAAAGATCGACCGCAAGTCGGTCCAAAGTCGCACCTTGAGCTTTGTGAATTGTCGAAGCCCAAGCAAGATTCACGGGAAAGTTCACCAGCGCTGCGCTGACCTCACCGTCGCCGTCGAGCATTGAAAACGTCGCTTTCTCAATTTCAACTTTGCGACCACTCAAGAGATCAATCGAAAGGCGGCCCGGCTGTATGCGCCGAATGTGGCCCGTCGATCCATTGACCCAACGACCCATGGGATCGTTCTGACGAATCATTACAAGTGCGCCCTCTTTCAGTCGCAATGTTTGCGGTACCGGCGCCTGCTTCAAAAGAGATTCAATCGCACGAGCATTTCCGGTGGCGATGGTTTCAAAAGTTTTTTCTGGCGTATCGAGATCGGCCAAACGCATTTCATTGAAGCGTTCGGTTTGATCGCGCCGAGGGAAAAGTCTTGTGCCTTCAAACTCTGTTTCGATCGGACCCGTGCGCTCGTTCAAGTAATCCGTGACTTCATCATCAACAATGCCCTGGCGCACTTTCGCCAGAACACTCATGTAATGGGGGTCTTGGCAGCGCACTTGAGTGTCGAGTCTATGCTTTTGAAAAGCTGACCACTCCCAGACGGGATCTAAAAACGCCCATCCGCCCCCGCGGTTCGGATCTCGCTCGACCGGTGGTAGCTGCGCAAAGTCTCCGACCGCAATCACGCGCAAACCACCCCACGGAAGATCGCTATCGCGCACACGACGACAAATAATTTCAGCGACGCGAAGCACGGGGCCCGCGAGCATCGAAATTTCGTCGATGATCATTCCTTCCATCGCACGAAGTCTTTTTACAACCTGACGATTGCGACACGCGCGCTCGATGGTCGCCTCCGGGCCTCCATCAAGAATTCCGAGGCCAAAAAAGGAATGAAAGGTTCTGCCGCCCACCAAAACCGCAGCGGCTCCTGTCGAAGCCAACATCGGAAATTTTTTAGAATCCACCGTTCGATAAAAATACCGCATCAGAAAAGATTTGCCGACGCCGGCGCCGCCCGTGACAAAAACGTTGGGCTTTAGCGGCGAAGTTAGCGCGGCCAACGCGAGATCTTGGCAGGGAGTCATCTTAACGTTCAGGGATTCTTTCAACGAACGGCCCACCGGATCGCTCGTGTTTTTTTCTAAACTCACTGGAAACTCACTTTCAGGTCAGACGTGACAATGACCATCTCCCACTTATAATTTCAGTCAACCAAGGAGAGCGAGCAATGAGTCAAACGCCTCAAGATTCAGCCAATTCAGCCAAAACTAACGGCCGCGCTCCGAAAGGCGGAACAGCGGTTGTCGTTACGGTGGTTGGACTCATGGCGGCTGTTGCCATCTTGCTTTTATTGTTGGTCCTTCGAACCAATGAGCGCGGTGGTGGCGCGGTGTTTCCCGTCGGCGCGACCGCCGCACCAAAGGGACCAATGCTTTTGGTATCCGACACGACCGACATCGAAAAATGGATGACGTCGGCGATGAAAACTTCGGGCGCTGAGATCGGCTTGGTCAATGTCTGGGCCACGTGGTGCGAGCCTTGCCGCGACGAAATGCCCGAGCTCGCCAAATTCCAGGCGCTCTCGAAAGAAAAGCCAGTTCCGGTTTTTCTAGTCAGTGCCGACAACGAGACGGACGTAGAACTTGCTAGGTCCTTTCTCGCGTCAGCGGGAGTTAATTTCGAATCGACTCTGATTAAGGGCGATCAGCAAATTTTTATCGAAGCGTGGCGCGAAAAATCGTCGAAAGATGCTAACCGGAAATGGTCTATGACACTTCCGGTGACTTTTGTGATCAATGCCTCGGCTGAAGTTTTATCGTTCCACGTTGGAACCAGCGACGCTTCAGGATTCAAAGCGATGGTGGAGAACGCCAAAGGCAGCGCCGCCCTCGACACTGCGCATGATTGAGACCTTTTGGGAAAAGGTGTCTTCTAGCTAGCTATGACAACACCTTCATCCATTAAAGTCTTCGTCAATCGCACTCTGAACATGCGTAAAATCAAATTCATCGGTCTGGATATGGACCACACTTTGGTTCGTTACCACTCGCACGCTTTTGAAGAGCTCTCTCACCAAACGATGTGCAAAAAACTGGTGGATCAGAAAAATTATCCCGCCGCCGTGAAAGAATTGAAGTTCGATATGAATCTCGCCGTGCGCGGGCTCGTCATCGATAAGAAAAAGGGAAATCTTTTGAAGGTCAGTCGGCATGGAGCCATCCGCGCCAGCTATCATGGTACGAAACCGATCGATTTTCCCCAGCAACAAAAACTTTATAAGTCGACCTACATTGATCTGTCCGATGCCGGGGCTTACACCGCCATCGACACGGCGTTTTCGCTTTCTGTTGCGACGCTGTTTGCTCAGATCGTCGAGATAAAAGATTCTCCAGCAGGAAAAGATCTTCCCGACTACGAGACAATTTCACTCGACGTGATTGAGATGCTCGATCTCTCTCACCGCGATGGGTCCCTCAAAAATGAAGTCGCGCGGAATCTTGATAAGTACATTATCAAAGACCCGGATGTTGTCCGCGGCATCGAGCGGTTCAAGAAACACGACAAGAAGTTTTTTATCGTCACGAATTCTGACTTCGCCTACTCAAAACTTCTACTCGACTACGCCATCAATCCGTTTTTGAAAAACCACAAAGATTGGACAGAGGTTTTTGACTACGTTGTGACGCTGGCTCAAAAGCCACGATTCTTTTGGGATCATTTGCGCTTTCTCAGTGTGGATCCCAAATCTGGCGTGATGACAAATTACGACGAACCGCTCAAGCCCGGCGGAATTTACCAGGGCGGAGGCGCCGCGAAGTTTGCAAAAGATCTTGGGGTCGAAGGCGACGATATTGTTTATATCGGCGATCATATTTACGGCGACATTTTGCGACTCAAAAAAGATTGTAACTGGAGAACAGCGCTCGTCGTCGAAGAGCTCGATGCCGAAATTGAAAATTACAAAAAAGCGCAGCCGTACTCAGCAGAAATCGGCAAACTCATGAACAAAAAAGAACCGCTCGAGCGCCAGCTTGTCGATATCATTACGACCCGGATTGAGAGCGCCGACGAATCGAATGAGTCGCGCGTCCAGGATCTTCAGAACCAGATCTCGGACATCGATAAAGTGATTTCACAGAACATCAAAAAACAGCAAAGCGTCTTCAATCCGCACTGGGGCGAAATCATGCGCGCGGGAAATGAAGAGAGTTACTTTGCGACTCAAGTCGATCGTTATGCTTGCGTCTATATGCCGAAACTGAGTGACCTCTTTGAGCATTCGCCACGAACGTACTTCCGCGCTTCGAGGCGGCCGCTCGCTCACGAACTCGCGTTGGGCTTGGATTAGAGCTTTTTCCCAAAGCTATCCGGCGCCCGAACCAATAGAAGATAATCATTGGGGCCTGGCGACTGCATAAGAGCGACGAACTTTTCGCGCGCGCCGGCTTCCTTGTCTAAAATACGTTTGCGGTAAAAGAAGCGACTGGCTTGAACGATCGCACAGCCGAAGTCGACGGTACCTGAACCGTCTCTCTCGGACCCCATGCACGCCGGATCGATTTGTTTCTCTTCAGAAGCTTCCAGCGCGAGCGGGCCGACACTCAACGAGAAAATGGCTAGGACTTTGCCGTCATCATTTCGAAGTTCGGGCGGAAAGAGTGCGGTCTCCAGTCGTGAGATCATATTGCCCGGCAAGAGATGAGTGGAAAAAATATTTGGCACGACCAACAACACTCGGCCGCCATCTTTTTCAGATCCGCGAATGGCGTCGACAAGTTCCGCTAACGTTTGAGTATTGGTCCGCACCTCGATCATATTGGGCGCGACTTTACGAATCTCGTTTTTCATTTCGTCTGAGATTTGCGATTCGATAATAACTGTCGCAAACGGACGCTTGTTCTGACCTGCAGCTTCTAGGAAACCAGACACGATCGCCGGCGACCAATCGCGGTTGGTGGGAATTCCAAAAACCACCAACTTCTCATTGGCCAAGGGAACATAGAAACGCTTCAAAGCAACGATACCGACTTGTCTTGCCGTCTCGAAAAGTGAAGGTTTCATGATCGGTTTCGGCGCTGGGCGGTATCCGTAAAGAAGTGTCGCCATGAGGCCACTGATGACGACGATAAACCCGAAAAGCATTCCGTATTTCGTGTACTTGGGAGTATTCATAACTTGCGGGTATCCTTTGTTTCACTCCAGGTCAATCCACCGAAGTCCGTACCGTTACGAATTTCAATTGTCGATTGCATCTTACGGCGTTAATTTGCGGAGCGTAATCAAAGAGGACTTGATCCATGGGACAGGTACCGAACGCAAATTCAAGGGCACAGCCGCACCCGGCGCCAAGTCAGATTTTGCTGATCGGAAACGGTCGTCTTGCTAAAGCTCTCGCTCATGTTGGCGCACAATCAACTTTTTATTCACATTGGTTTCGAGCTTCTGGTTCCACGTTCGCTGAACATCTTGCAGCACTTGAAGTGGCGAATTTTAGGCCCACACATGTTTGGCTCGCAATCTCCGATACCGCGATCAAAAACTTCGTTGAACAGCACGCGTCTCTGTTTTTAAGAGACGGTCACTCTCCACCGACTTTCGTACATTTCGCTGGAGCTTTACCGACGCTGACAATTTCTGGTCTGACGGTTCACGCGGTTCATCCCCTAATGACGTTTCGAGACGTATCGACAGGCGCTTTGCAAAGTGCAGCGTCTTTGTTTTCCACAGCACCCGTAATTTTGGATAAAGGCGGTCCGAACCTAGAGACGCTGATGCCCGGTTGTACGAACACAGTTCACCGTATCGACCCTGCACAACGACCGTACTATCACGCCCTCTGTGCCATCGCGGGAAATTTCTCTGTGCTTTTATGGGAGGCCGTGGCTCAGCGATTCGAAAGTGACTTGGGCGTTTCCGCAAAGGCACTTGAAGCTTACCGCGATCAGATATTTCAAAATCTCTCAACAGTGGGCGCTCTCACTGGGCCGCTCGCACGAAATGATACACAGACACTCGCGGCTCATCGTGCAGCCTTGTTTCAGCACGCCGAGATTCCCCTCCTAAAAATTTACGATGGCTTCACCGATCTTTACCGAACCGATCGCGAAAAAGTCCGACCCGAAAAGGAATTGAAATGAAGACGATCCTCGATTTCGCAGCTGCTAAAGCCCGTGGCCAAAGTATTTCAATGGTCACTTGCTACGATTCCACGAGCGCTAAGATTGTTTCGGCCACCGCCGTCGATGCGATTTTGGTCGGCGACAGTGTGGCCATGACCATGCACGGATTCAGCGACACACTGAACGCAACGACTGCGATGATCGAATCTCACGTCGCCAGCGTTCGCCGAGGAGCTCCCGAAAAATTGATTGTGGCAGACCTTCCCTTTCTCGCTCACCGCGGAAGTCTGGACGCGACACTTGAGGCCGTTTCGAAAGTGATGCGCGCCGGAGCCAACGCCGTAAAAATTGAAGGCATCGAAGGTTCTGCGGAAACTATTCGACACATCGTCGAAAGCGGCGTCCCTGTCATGGGACACTTGGGGCTTACACCACAGTCGGTACATCAATTGGGGGGCTTTAAAGTTCAGGGAAAAACCGAAATCGCGGCCCAAAAAATTCGCGCCCACGCTGCAGCGTTAGAAGCGTGCGGAGTCTTCGCGCTTGTTCTTGAGTGCGTTCCATCAATTCTTGCCAAGCAGATTACGGCCGATCTTCAGATTCCGACGATCGGCATCGGTGCTGGAGTCGACTGCAGTGGCCAGATACTGGTCTTTCAAGATGTTCTCGGACTGAACCAAGATTTTCGTCCCAAATTCGTCCGGCCATTTTTAGACGGGGCGGCACTTTTCACCCAAGCTCTCAATGCCTATGACCAAGCGGTCAAAACCAAATCTTTCCCCGCAGCCGCCGAGAGCTTTGACGTTAAGGAGACGCTCTCACAGTGACGTCAGGCTTCATAACTCACACTGATCTCAAGTCGTGGTCAGAAACGCGCCGAAAGATTCAAAAAGACGGAATGTCTTTGGGCTTTGTTCCCACAATGGGCGCTCTTCACCAAGGACATCTCTCTCTTCTTGAAAAAGCGCGATTAGAAAACGATATCGTCGTGCTCAGCATTTTTGTGAACCCAACACAGTTCGACAATCCCGAGGATTTAAAAAAGTATCCAAACCGCCTCACCGCAGATCTTGAGCTCGCGAAATCTGCGGGCTGCGATCACGTGCTCCTACCGACACCTGAATCCATGTACGCCGACAATTACAAATATCGCGTCGCTGAAAGTACCTTTTCAAAAAAGCTCTGCGGCGCCCATAGGCCCGGACACTTTGATGGTGTTCTCACTGTCGTCATGAAACTTTTTGGCCTCACAAACCCTCGTCGCGCCTATTTCGGCGAAAAAGACTTTCAGCAGCTCGAATTGATTCGGTCCATGGCAGAAGCATTCTTCATGGATGTCGAAGTCGTCGGTCTGCCGACAGTGCGAGAAAAAGACGGCCTCGCCATGAGCTCACGAAACTTGCGGCTTACAGAATCTGAAAGAGCTCTCGCGCCGCTCTTTGCTCGCACACTTCTTTCTTCACTTCAAAATAATGAGTCACCTGAACTGGCCCACGCCCAACTAACTCGGCTCGGGTTCATCGTCGATTACGTGGAAGACCACGAACTGGGAACGCCACCCCGGCGACGAAGGTTCGGCGCTGTGCACGTCGGCGCTATTCGCCTCATCGACAATGTCACAGAGAAAGATAAACTATGAGCTCACGAATTCTTGTTATGATGAGCGGTTCGATTGCCGCTTACAAAATGTGCCATGTCCTATCCAGGCTAAAACAACAGGGGCACGAAATAGAAGTTGTCGCAAGTCCGTGGGTACTTAAATTTGTTGGCGAAGCCACCATTGAAGGACTCACCGGTCGGCCCGTGCGGAAGGCAATGTTCGGAACTGGTGCGCACATGGGCCACATCAATTTAATTCGATGGGCCGATCTCGCGATTCTTGCGCCAGCCACCGCCAATTCTATCAACAAACTCAGTCAGGGTCTTGGCGACGATCTTATAACAACGCTTTTTCTTGCCCACGATTTTAAAAAACCATGGCTGATTGCGCCCGCAATGAACACGAAAATGTATCATCACCCGGTCACTCGCGCATCGGTTGAAAAATTGAAAAGCATGGGCTGCGAAATTCTTGAAACAGCTTCGGGCGTTCTTGCCTGCGGCGAAATAGGAGACGGAAAGCTTCTCGACTCTGAACTTTTGCTAGCAGAAATTCTACGAAGACTTCCTGCGGTACCGAATGAACAGAGCGCGAACGCGGCCTCAGAGGTACCTTCGAGCCCCTCTCGCCAACCAGGTCGCGCCCGCCACATTTTAATTACTTCTGGTGGAACCACTGAACCGATTGACCCCGTTCGATCCATCACCAATACATCGACCGGACGGACCGGCGCGCTTATCGCCGAATTTATTTTGGGCGCAGGACACAGAGTGACCTTTCTTGCGGCTCAGCACTCTGTTCAGCCGGCCGTCGAAGAGATCGGCGCCTCAGAGAGTTTCTCAAATCTTACCTTCACAACTTACAAAGACTTGAGCCAGAAACTTCAGAGTGTACTTAAAGAACACTCTTTCGACGCCGTCATCCACGCCGCCGCTGTGAGCGACTATTCCCTTAAAGATGGCCCTTCCATTAGTAAAATGGAATCCAGCGACGAACTCGTACTGAACTTGAAAAAAAATCCCAAGCTTTTACCTCGACTAAAAGAGTGGTCGAAAAATCCGTTGATCAAGACCATCGCGTTTAAACTGACCGCAACAAAAGATTTGGCCGATCGAAAATTGCGACTTGAAAAATTACTGCAAGAATCCAAACCAGATTACGTCGTGACCAACGATATCAGCGACCCGTCGACGTGGCAGCTTCACAAGGCCGATGGCGAAGTCGCTGGTAAAGTCGCCAGTAAAGTCGTTATTGAAAGCGCATTGCGAGAAGAGCTAGCTCCCGCTCTTGAAGGAGTCCTATGATACTTTGTCTCGACGTTGGAAACACGACCATTCATGCTGGCGTCTATGCAATCCAACAAGGGTCGCAGGAGCAAGGCCCTACGAAACTTCTCACACAGTTCCGACGAACATCCGAATTTAGAGCCTCCAGCGACGAGTTGGGGCTCTTTCTCAGATCCGCACTTCGCGAAAATGGAATTGCACCCGAAAAAATTCAGCGCATTGCGATCTGCTCGGTTGTGCCAGATGCCATTTACTCAATTCGCGGTGCTTGCCAAAAGTACTTCAAGCAGACTCCTTTCATTTTGCAGGCCGGGGTCAGAACTGGTCTCAAGATTCGGTACCGAAACCCTCTTGAAGTCGGCTCGGACCGCATCGCAAATTCGATGGCTGCCCTTTCGATGTTTCCGGATCGCGATCTGATCATTGTGGACTTTGGAACTGCGACGACATTCTGTGCCGTCCGGCGGGACAAAGAATACTTAGGTGGCGTCATTATCGCTGGTATCCGAATTTCAATGGAAGCGCTTGAAACAAGAACTGCCAAACTGCCGTCGGTCGAAATCGTTCCGGTTCGCACGGCCCTGGGCCGATCGACGGTTGAAAGTATTCAATCCGGTCTTTATTTTGGACAGATGGGTCAGGTGCGAGAAATCAGAGATCGTATCACCAAAGAATGTTTTGCTGGAACGACCGCCAATGAACGACCATTGACGATCGCCACGGGCGGCTTTGCGGGCCTTTTCGAAAAAGAAGGACTCTTTGATCACGTCGTTTCGGATTTGGTCTTGCGAGGTCTTCTTATCGCAACGCAAATAAATTCGGGTGAGACGGATAGCAGCTCATCCACCGGTCCTGAAGAAAGCGCGCCTTAAGCGGGGCCTGGTACTGGAGCTGCCACGGCCGGAACTCGAAGCCTTGAGCAATACTCTTTTTCAAGATCTCGGTTGGCTCCATGAACTTTACCGACACCATTGATAATTGTCGATTTGCGAGCCTTCACATCGTTTCGATACTGGGCTCTGACAGAAACAAGGCGAATCTCGAGAAGTTTGAGAAGTCTTGCTGTCTCTGTCGCACGTGGGTTGGCTTGATTGAACTGCCTAAATTTCAAAAGATGGTCTTTGTTGAAACCACCGTTCTGAACGACAAAGTCGTACATCACTAACAGCGAGCGGAGCTCGGTGAAACCCAAAGAAACAAAGTAGCCCTGAGCTCGTGTGAAGAGACTGCGCGCTTCTTCCAGCTGCGCGCTTCGATAAGGCGCAGTAACCGCTAGATCCGTGAATGACTTTTTCCAGTCACTTTTGAACGATCCACTGGATAGAAGAACCGTCGACTTGGCCCACGCCACGCTCGCAGAACTTCGAGCGTCAAAGGGTTTGAACATGACTTCGTCTCCCCCCTCGTCGAGTTTTGAAAGCGATTCGACCTCTGGAAAAAGACTCTCCTCGGAAATTTCGAGTGAGTCGCCTGAGCCTTTCTGCGATAACTCGTCCACGGAACTGATGGACGAACCCTTCCACGTCGTTAGCATTTTTTTAAGCGAACTTAAGTTGCTCGCTGAAAAAAGCTTTTGCGCCATTGTCGGATTGTCTTTTAGGAAGGTAATGATCAAAGGCTGAAGTGTGTTTTGTCCCAGATTTTGCTGGTTCAATCCAAGGCTCACACCTTGCCCGTCGAAGTTACCGGCCAAATTCGCCCAACCGGCGCCGCCTTCGTAGCTACCTGTAATATTCAGCGCAAGAGCCATCGCCTTTCGGTCTTGAACCGGAAGTTTCGAAGGCCAAGTGATCTGTGAAAAATCAAGACGACTGCAAATGCCGAGATCAAAATCTGGCGGCTGAGTCGTAATCGGAGCCGATGCAATCGGATCTGACTCAACAGGAGAAACTGGATCAATATTTGGCGTCCCAGCGTCCACTGGAAATTCTTCCTTCGAACCCTCGGACGCCATCGAATCCGAACTAACCTGCGGTTCGAATCCGCGGGCACAACCGATTCCTCCCAGAGACAAGAAAAGCGAAAGGAAGGCGAAAAGCATGACTTTTGACGAGGCTAAGGGGCTATGTGTGCATTTCTCCATGCGATTTAATCGGAGGGAGATCACGGGACCTTAACATTGACCGGAAATCTACACAAAGGCCGCGAGCTAAAGGTCGCGAAACTGTCGATCCATGGCAGCGTCTGTTCGCACCCACTTTACGATCTCAACCGGTGCCCTGAATCGATACACTTTCAACGTCGCATCCCAGTCAGTTCGCTGCGAACGCATCATATCTGAAAAACGTGTTGAACCGTCTCGTCCGCGGACTTGCTCTGAAGAAGGCATCACCTGAAGAACCGTGGTGGTCTTGCTGATCCATCCGCGAGCGATTGCGGTTTCTATTTCTCGAACTCCCAGCTGCACAAAGGCTACCTGCGGATTCTTTTCAGCAAACTCAAGTGAGTCGCGTGCGCCGACTATGACAGTCTCAGGATCGCAGATCTTCGCCCACAAAACTTCGCGAGCCCTTTGCACCACATCTCGGTCAACAATCTCCGCCAGGGCCGGGGAATCGCAAGACGTCAAAACTACGAGACCAGAAACGAGACCAGAAACGAGACCAGAGTCGGCAGCACTGTCTTGATTCGTCGACGCGGACACGCGAATCCAAAAGACACGCGGTGAAAAATCGATGCGTCGCGCCTGTAGCGGCGCAAGAATCGTTACGAGTTCTTTGAGCGTCGGTCCGAAATCTAAGGACTTTATCGGCCACGTGTCTAGCCGCTCAAACTTCGCAAGCTCTGGCTTCGAAAGTCTTCTAACCAGGCCTCGCAAGTATGAGATTCGCTCGGCGGGGCCAAGCTCTTCGGCCTCTTTGATAATCTGCTGCGATAGCCACTTTGAAAGACTCATCGGGTTCGGCCGATCAAAGTCCGACTTGATTCGCGAAGCGACTGTCGCACAAAGTCCGCGCCACTGCGGGTGAGAGTCCAACGTTTCTCGGTCCTCACATGTTTCTCTAAATGTCCGCAGCTGTGAAAACCAGTTCACCAAGGTCTCTGACGAGGCCGACTTAGGAACTTTCGGTGGGTCGAGAAACACGACTTGAAGTATGGACCGCACCATCGCTTCTGTTACGACATCATACATTCCTTCGAAGCTGTTCCCGCGGACTTCATCCAACCACAGACGCAGAACGTGAGACTCTAGGTTTGGCTGATCGGGCTGGATGATCAGCGGAGTTGGTTTTATTTGCAGAACAGAAGCCAACCGCTGCAAACGAACAAGAGAACGATTGATCGCGTCGATCTCCAAATACTGCGGCTCGTATTTACTCTCATTGGAAATGGTCACCAGGCGGTTCGAAACCCAGCGACTGGGTTGCGCAAAGCGCGTCGCAAAATAGGCATATATCAAAACAAGCGCGACACTGGCCGCGCAAAGACATGTCCGATAAAAAGTGTTTTCAAGCGCTGTTTCAAGCCGGTCGGCTAAACCCGACCAACGATTCTGCCATGAGCTTGATTCAAATTTATCCAAAAACACCCCAACCTTGACCGCCTAAAAGCGAGAAAGACTTTTCATACTTGATGAAGTCTTGGTCACTGAAGACATCAGCCCACGCGGCCTCAAGCCACCTGTGCTGTAGAGATTAAAGGGTAGCGATATTCGTGCCCATTTTGAAAGAGAGCCCAGCGCGACTCACTTTCGAAGGAAGCTCGCGGTTCATTTTCGGCTGCAGCCACCGAGCGGTCTCAATGAGTTTTTCTAAATCGAGACCCGTCTTGAATCCCATTCTATGAAGCATATAGACCACGTCCTCAGTTGCGACGTTCCCGGTCGCAGCCGGAGCGTACGGACAACCACCAAGCCCACCCAAGGAAGAGTCGAAAGATCGAAGACCAATTTCAAGCGAAGCTAAAATGTTCGCGAGCGCCGTTCCGCGCGTGTCATGAAAATGCATGGCCATCGCATTTCGCCCAAGCTCAGCTTTCAGAGCTCGGCCGAGTCTCGTGACTTGTTTTGGATCTGCAACACCAATCGTGTCGCCAATCGAAACCTCGTCGCATCCAAGTTCCGCCAGCTGACTTGCGTACTTCAAAACTTTTTTCTCGCTCACATTGCCTTCAAAGGGACAGCCAAAACACATACTCAAATAGCCGCGCACCGAAAGCCCGCGACGATGAGCCTCGTCAACGACGGCGCGGTAACGGATGAAACTTTCTTTGATCGAGCAATTGATGTTTTTCTGCGAAAAAGTTTCCGACGCCGAAGCGAAAATCGCGATACGTTCGACACCGGTCGCAACAGCGGCCTCAAGGCCCTTAAGATTTGGAACTAGAGCCGAGAGTCGCGCTTTTTTGAATACAGAACCTTTTTTATTCCGATCCGAAACTACGCTAGCGATTAATTTTTCTGATCCCGACATTTGAGGAACCCATTTCGGAGAAACAAAAGCTCCCAACTCGAGCTCTCGAGAACCTGCCGTTGCCAAGCGCTTCGCCAATTCGTGTCGGTCTTCAACTGAGAGAGTCGTCTTTTCGTTCTGTAGGCCATCGCGAAGCCCCACTTCGATCACGCGAACGAAAGAATCCTTGGGGCTCATGTCTTAAACTCCTTCGACGACTCCTTGGACGAAACGTTAGAGATATCGAGCTCGACGAGCGTTGCTCCCAAAACGACCTGCTCTGTGGCGGCGCAAGTAACGACCTTCACCGTGCCGGCCGCAAGAGCTTTCAAGGTGTATTCCATCTTCATTGCTTCCATCACAACAAGCGTGTCGCCCGCCTGAATCTTATCGCCGGTCTTCACAAAAACTTTGATGATCTTTCCCGGCATTGGCGCAACAACTTGCCCAGGATCTTTTAACGACGTCTTTGCTCCGCGCCGAGACGAGCGCGTCTCCGCATCAACTGTCCATACTTCGCCGTCCAAAGAAAACCATGTCACTGAACCCGACACGGCGACCGCGCCCACGCGGCGCTGCCCTTGGACATCGATCTCAATTTCTTTCATTACGATAGGAAGTCCGGTCATGTGTTGCTCCATCCGGAACTTGACGGTCCCGCAGAACCTGCGCCCGAAAACCAAGTGGCTGTCGCGGTTCGAGAGGCGGCAAGAGAAGTGCCCGCGTCAGCAGCACCCTCGTTCGAAACGACGTCCAGCGCGCGTTTCTGGAACTCAAGTTCCGTCGCCGAGCGCTCGCGAGGCCTCAAGCCTTCTGAAAAATATTTCTCCACAAACTGCGTCGTCATCGAAGCGTCGATGAATTCGGGATGCGAAATCATTTCTTTCACGAAGGGGATATTGGTGTGAACCCCCAGAACCAAGCTCTGCGACAGCGTGGTCTTAAGTTTTTTGATCGCGCGAAGCCGCGTCTCGTCCCACACAATCACTTTTGCAATCATCGGATCGTAAAACGAAGTGATCTCATCCCCGGAATCAATGCCAGTCTCAAAGCGTCGGCCGGGACCATCGGGCCATTTCACGCCAAGAATTTTACCCATCGACGGAATCCCACCGGCGTAAGGGTTTTCAGCATAAATTCGTGCCTCGATCGCATGACCGTGCGGAACAATAGACTCCTGGGGCCAAACGCGGAACTCTTTGGCTGCGTTTAAAATCTGAGCCTTAACAAGATCAACGCCCAAGACCATCTCCGTCACCGGATGCTCAACCTGGAGCCGCGTATTCATCTCAAGAAAATAAAAGTTTCCGTCTTGAAGCAAAAATTCGACCGTGCCAGCGCCTTCGTAGCCAGCACTTTGCGCCAGGCGCACGGCGGTTTCACCCATCGCTTTTCGAAGTTCGGGCGTCAGCGTTGCCGAGAGGGCTTCTTCGATAATTTTCTGATGGCGCCGCTGAACCGAGCACTCGCGTTCAAGAAGATAAGAAACATCACCACTCGCGTCGCCAAAAATTTGGAACTCAATGTGCTTAGCGCGATCAAGATACTTCTCTAAAAAAACGACCGAAGAACCGAAGGCAGAAAGACCTTCGCGCTGCGCGCTTGAAATCTGATCGACGGCCTCCGCCCGAGACCGAATCACTTTCATACCGCGCCCGCCGCCGCCAGCTGCTGCTTTGACAATCACGGGGAATCCGATCTTCGCCGCCTCTTCGACCAATGTTTCGATCCGCTGATCCTCGCCCATGTATCCGGGCACCGAAGGGGCCTTTGCTGAGGCGATGGTTTTTTTCGCAGCGATTTTGTCCCCCACCGCGCGAATGGACTCGGGCTTTGGCCCAACGAACAAAAGCCCTGCGTCCATGACGGCCTGTGCAAAGGCCGCGTTCTCGCTGAGAAATCCAAACCCCGGATGCACGGCATCTGCTTTTCCCGCCAAAGCCCCGTTCACATTTCGCTCGATGCTCAAATAACTTTCGGCTGTCGCCGCCGGCCCAATGCAAATTCTTGTGTCCGCCATGCGGTAAGCACGCGTTTGCACATCCGCTTCGGAATGAAGAAGCACTGTGCGTAAGCCCAGCTCGTGACAGGCGTGAATAATTCGCACAGCGACTTCACCGCGATTGGCTATAGCTACAGACTGAAGTCGTTTCATTTTCGCCATGCTGGTTCTCGTTTTTCGATGAAAGCTTTTAAGCCTTCTTGTCCTTCGGTCCCAGTGCGGCGATCCGCAATCGCGTCCGTCACTTGACCTCGCACCTGAAGAGGATCCAAAAATCCTACGGATTTTAGAAGTGCTTTGGTCGCGCGAACCGCTCCGGGTGCCGCTTCAAGAATTGCGGCAAGAACTTTTTCTTTTTCTTTTCGAACTGCATCGGCCGAGCCGACAAAGTGAACAAGTCCTGCCTTCAATGCGTCGTCAGCATCAAAAAGCTCGCCGGTCGTCATCCAACGACGCGTCCAAAGTGGATTCGTCTTTTGCAAAACAAAGGGAGAAATCACCGCCGGCAAAATTCCCAACCGAACTTCAGAGAATCGAAACTGTGTCCCGACTTCCGCCAACGCAACGTCCGCGCAGGCTGTTATTCCGACGGCTCCGCCCATGGCGTGGCCATGAAGATGCACGATCACGGGAACAACACATGAACGAACCGCTTCGAACATTGAAAATAAAAGATCCGCATCAGTCTTATTTTCTTCACGGCTGAATCCAGCCATCGACTGCATGTAAGTGAGATCGGCGCCCGAACAAAATGAAGGGCCTTCTCCCGACAGCACCACCGCGCGAACGGTGTCGTCGATGTCGGTGAAAACTTTCGTCAGCTCACTGATGGTTTGAGCGTTAAAAGCGTTTCGAACAGCGGGCCTCGCCAAAACAACATGTAAAACGCCGCGGTCTTCTTGAGTTTTCAGAGTTTGAAATTGCATCATCACATCCTGAAAACGCCCTTGCGGCGTTCCTCGACAGGGGCATTGCACGACGCCGACAGAGCGAGCGCCAAAACTTGTCTCGTATCTTTTGGATCAATCACTCCGTCGTCCCAAAGACGTGCCGAAGAATAATAGCAGGAGCTTTCGATATCGTACTTTTTCAACGTTGGCGCCTTGAAGGCCGCTTGCTCATCGGCTGTCATCGATTGTTTTTTCTCCGCCAACTGATCAAGCTTTACTGTGAGCAAAACATTGGCGGCCTGTTCGCCACCCATGACGGAAATTCTTGCGTTGGGCCACATCCACAAAAACCGAGGTTGAAACGCACGCCCGCACATTCCGTAATTCCCGGCACCGTAAGAACCGCCGACGATCACTGTGAACTTCGGAACCGACGCATTCGAAACGGCCATGACCATTTTCGCACCATGCTTCGCGATGCCTTCGTTTTCGTACTTTCGACCGACCATAAAGCCTGTGATATTTTGCAAGAACACGAGCGGAATTCCACGCTGGTCGCAAAGCTCAACAAAATGAGCCGTCTTCATGGCACTTTCGCTGAACAGAACGCCGTTGTTCGCGACGATTCCAACGGGAAAACCCTCGATGTGAGCAAAACCGCAGACAATCGTATCTCCATAAAGCGGTTTGAATTCGTGCATGCGACTTCCATCGACAATGCGTGCGATGAGTTCGCGAACGTCAAAAGGCTTTCTCGCATCCGCCGGAACGACACCGTAAATTTCTTCAACGGCGTAGGCCGGAGCCTCGGGAGTGCGCAGCCGATAAGGAACCGATTTAACTCGGTTCACGTGTGACAAAATGTCGCGTGTAATTTCAATCGCGTGCGCGTCGTCTTCCGCCATATGATCCGTTACGCCGCTCACGCGGCTATGGACCTCGGCCCCTCCAAGATCTTGCGCACTGACTTCTTCCCCGGTTGCGGCTTTTACCAAAGGCGGTCCACCGAGGAAAATCGTACCGGTGCCTTTGACGATCACGTTCTCGTCGCTCATCGCCGGAACGTAAGCTCCGCCCGCTGTGCAAGAACCCATGACGACAGAAATTTGCGGAATCCCCGCTGCCGACATTCTGGCCTGATTAAAAAAGATTCGGCCGAAGTGATCGCGGTCCGGAAAGACTTCGGCTTGCAGCGGTAAAAAAGCTCCGCCGGAATCCACGAGGTAGACGCAAGGAAGGTGATTTTCCGCGGCTATTTCTTGGGCGCGCAGGTGTTTTTTCACCGTCATTGGAAAATACGTTCCACCCTTCACAGTGGCATCGTTGGCGACGATCATGCACTCTTGGCCGCTGACGACGCCGATACCAGTGACGACGCCGGCCGCCGGAGCCGCCCCGTCGTAAAGACCCCATGCTGCGAACGTCGAAAGCTCAAGAAACGCAGAGCCTTTATCGAGAAGCGCTTTGATTCTGTCTCGGGCCGAGAGTTTACCGCGCGACGTGTGGCGGGACATTGCCTCCGATCCACCGCCCATTTTTATGACTTCGACCTGCGACCGCCATTCGTCGACAAGCTTTTTCATCGCATCGAAGTTGGCGCGAAACTCAGGCGATGACTTTTCATTCGAAGACGCAAACTGTGACGAAAGAACCGGACCACTCTCACTCATTATTTTCAGCTCCCGAAATTTGTCGACGCGCTCGCGCACGGACTTCCAACTCGATCTGTACAATACCAAGCCCACTCGCCTCAGATCCAAAGGCTGTGAGCGACGTAACGGCACCATGAGTCAAGTTCGCCAAGGATTCGCGACGAAACTGTTCGCGCTCGTTCAAACTCCAAGTAAGGCTTACCGTGCCCGAACTTTGACCTCGTGCGCTCGAAGAGATCCAGCGCAGATTCAATGTTTCAATCGCCACCGACTCGCCCCCAGAAAGATCAAAGACCGTTTCCAAAGCCCGAAATACTATCAGTTCTGCCGCTTCAGCGACCGCAGATGTTCGCCAGCCACTGACCTCGACATCCCATCGCTCGGTATCTCGCTTCAAAGAATCGCCCGTCAGACGAACCCCTTGGCGCCCAAGTCCTAAATACCAAATGGCTCGATCAACCGCTTGCGCTCCGACGCGCTGAAACGTCCCTACGACGACCCGCTTAACGTTGTCTTGCAGGTTTTTTTCAATTCCGATTGCGTCTAATAAACGACTCGCAGAACGACTCACAGAACGACTCACGCCAAGGAACCTTTCTTCGACAAATAAACGCCAGCGAATTGACGATTCTCGAATACATTGTCAGTGTCGGTAGAGTCTAAACATTTCGATGAACGCTTTGACGCTGGGAGGCCTCGTGGGGGTCAGTAAATATATCGCAACAGCCATCGGACTCGTGCTGATGGCGTGGACGTGGGACCTTGCGCACAGCGAACGCGACGTCGCCCTCGAACAGCGACGCGAAATCGAAATGAGCCTTGAGGACATGATCGGGCAGTACATCCGTGCCAAACGCCCCAACGTGACAGACGTGATTTTCCAGCAGCTTTTCAGTGAGGATATCGCTTCCAACGAGCCCGGCACCAAAGAAATGCTGGTTCGGTTTCGCTACCTTATCAACGAACCGACTGCGACCAGTGCTGCGACGGCTCCAGGCACAGCGGAATCAGGAACGCCACCCAAAGCGACAGCCGCGACATCCACTGAAATGACCGAGCAGATGTTCGAAGGAACTGTGCGCCTGCGATCGACGGACGGACTCAACTGGGAATGGGTTGACGAAAAAATTCGCTCACCCCTGATCCGTTACCGCAATGGCACCGAAATTCGTTCGTCCGAAACTCCCTCGGGTGGCGACTCTGCAAAATAAGATTTCTACAAACCCCGCTTCGGCAATACCCACGGATTTTCTTGCGATCGATGAAGAGGGCTATTTTCTGCAAGAAGGCCTTCGGGTCGCCGATGTCGAGCTTGGGCACGATTGGTTGTCGCGCCTTCGCATCGATGAACGTGGTCGAGCCCACCTAAAGCCATCCGCGGCCTATCCCGAAGAAAAAAGAATCTTCGTCGAAGCTTTCGATCAACCCCTCGTGGCCAACGACATCGAAATTGGACCCGAGGCCTTGCTGACGGCTCGATTTCCCTATGGATTTGAAACAGAAATCGCACCCGAAAGTCTTCGTGTTGACGAATGGGACCGATTCCATGCCCGCACGAAAGACGGCGTTCCCGTTGTTCTCAACCGCTCCGCTCAGAGCCGTTTCTTTGAACTGGCCACGGACTTCGATGACGAGTCGGTTTCCTTCGGCGATGTGACGCTTGCAACAGAACCCCTCTACCAAGAGCTCGACGCCGCCAATGCACCCGAGTGGTGGAACGAGCGCTACCGAACCGCCGACACTCGCTGGGACCTCGGCGAAGCCCACTCACTGCTTGAAACCTTAGTTCCGCCACTCAAGTTTTCTCGAAGTCGCGTTCTTATTCTGGGCTGCGGCGCAGGTCACGATGCCGCTTGGTGGGAGAAACGCGGACACATTGTTACGGGCGTCGACTTTTCTGTAGAGGCCCTGCGGCAAGCGAAAGTCCTCTACGGTGAAAGTGATAATCTAAAATGGGTTCACGCCGATGTTTTGAAACTTCCTGTGGCGTGGACGAGCCGCTTCGATATTATTTTTGAACACACTCTTTTTTGTGCCGTTCAACCCTCAAAGCGCGACGAGCTCATTCGAACTTGGTGGCGACTTCTAACACCGCGAGGTCGGCTGATGGGATTTGTCCCGGTGATAGACAAGTTCTTCGGCCCCCCTTTCGGAGTGAGCGAATGGGAAATGCGGCGACGCTTGCTGGAGGCTCCGACAAAAGGACCCGTGGCATCGCGGCGCGCGCGTTTTCTTCCGCTCCTCTGGAGTCGCCAAAGAAACTCTGTCGAAAAACGATTAGGGCAGGAACTTTTCTTCGTCGTCGAACGCGCAGATTCTTTGACGGATTGAGTCTAAAACGTGTTAGGAATCGGTAAATTCGAGATTCCATTTCGCGGTGCGCATACCAAACATTTTCTAAGAACTAATTTGGAACCAGTCGACTTAAGTATTTGATATTGCTAGTCATGGAAAGTTCTACCGAGAAACCATTTCAGGCTTTTGACGCGAGCCCACTTAAGCAGAAGTTATGGGTCGTTAAATAAAAAACTCATTGTTTCCACACCAGGATTTCAGCAGAAACAATATCCAGAGCAGACGATCCACGGATTCGGATCTCTCGATTAACCGAAGCGCAGATTTTGGGGGTCATCATCGGCGCTTCTCCCGCGAAAGCGGGAGTTACTGGGGGAAACATGAAACGAATCCAACGCAAGGCTGCGAATCTATCGACACTGCTTTTTACCTGCACACTGATCTCAGCATGCGCGCAAACTCAGGCCCCTTCTTCGAACACAGTCGAGATTGGCGACATCGCTAAAATCATCGGCGGTACCGACTCGACGGGTAACGAACCCTTCGCAAAACATATTGTCGGACTCTACGACGCGAAAATCGGCGCGATCTGCACAGCTTCCATCCTTTCGGACTCTATTCTCGTCACAGCCGCTCATTGTGTCGAATCCGAGCCCGCGGCTCTTCGCGTGGTTTTTGGACGAGATTTCGATTCTAAAGATCTCATTGTTCTCGGCGTCGAATCTTACCAGGTGTCGCCCGTGTGGGCTTTCCGACAAATGATGGAGAAAAACACAGGCGATATCGCGCTGGTGAAATTTTCTGGCGGACTTCCTCCGGGTTATGAGCCGACAGTTTTTCTGACCGATACTAAACAGCTTTTAAATGATCAGACTGTTTTGTTGGCTGGCTACGGAACTTCTGTCGTGACTCCAACTCAAGATCCTCGAACGGGCCAGATCGTTGGCGATCACTCGGAGTCAGGAAAGCTGCGCTCTGTTTCGACGACAATCAAAAATGCGACCTTCTCAGTCAGCGAATTCTCGACAGAATCTTCAAAGGGAAAATCAGCATGCCACGGCGACTCAGGTGGTCCGGCTTATGTTGAGATCGAATCCGAAGTGAGTGGCGTGAAATCTAAAAAACTTGTTCTTGCTGGCGTAACAAGCCGAAGCGATGGCGATGCGTTTGATATGTGCAACGTGTCTGCTGTCTACACGAACATCTCTTTTTATGCATCTTGGATCGTTGACACTTCAAAGCGACTCAATGAAGTCGTAGCTCCGAAAGTTCCGAAGACCGTTGCGGACCTTGCGACCGCCTCGGGCTTCTAAATTTCTTCGACTTAAAAAAACTGGATTTATCTGCGAAGGGTGCTCGAGGGGAGCGCCCTTCATTTTTTGAACTTCGGGCTACTTCGGTTCTACCTAGTTCCGAGAGGAACCGGTTCTAGGCCCTTTTCTTTCCGCCAGGTTTCGGAGAGGAGTTTGGATTGGTAGCGACTGCCGTGGTCGCACAAAATGGTAACGAAGGTTTTCCCTGAACCTTTTTCGGTCATCGCAAGCTTGTAGGCTGCCATGACATTCAATGCCGCAGAGGTCCCCACAAAAAGTCCCTCGTACCGCGCCAGATGGAAAAGCATATCGATCATCTCGGTGTCTAGAATTCGAATCGCATCGTCGATCTTGGCGGCTGCAAAGTTCGCGGTGATGCGCATGATCCCGATTCCTTCAGTGACCGAAGATCCGCTCGACTGAATGACGCCTGTTTTTTTATAGCTAAAAAGTCCGGAGCCCTCGGGATCGGCCAGGATTGTGCGCACGTCTCTACCTGCGGCCGCCGCGCGCGACTTTAGCGACCGACTGACCCCTCCCATTGTTCCACCCGTCCCCACAGCACAAGTAAAGACGTCAATACGACCCGCGGTGTCCTCCCAAATTTCGGCACCGGTCCCCTCTTCGTGCGCTTTCAAGTTTGCGAGGTTCTCAAACTGGTTGGCCCAAAACGCTCCGGGCGTCTCTTCCGAAATACGTTTGGCCTGGTGGTAAAAGTGATCTGTATTCGCAAACGGAACTGGCTTCACTTTTCGCACTTCGGCCCCAAGAGCCTCCAGGATCGCGTACTTTTCTTGAGCCTGATTGTCGGGAATTGTCACAATCGTTTTGTAACCTCGAGCCGCTGCCAGCATAGCAAGGCCAATTCCAGTATTTCCAGCAGACCCTTCGACGATTGTACCGCCCGGTTTCAAGGCCCCGGATTTTTCAGCTTCGTCGATAATGAATTTCGCAGCGCGATCCTTGACGCTGCCTCCGGGATTCATGAACTCACACTTGGCGAAAATTCGCCCGCCCGTCAGTTTCGATAATGACTCGATCTCTACGAGGGGAGTGTTTCCGACAAGATCCCAAGTGGATTTTTTCATTCTTGGAATATCGCACGAAGCGCGGCCGGGAAGTAATGTTTTAGGAACACTTTTAGCCAGGGCCAAATACCAGACTCTTCAAGACCCCTTGCCCACAGGCGACCCGGAAAATAGACTGCGAGTCTTGGAGGATTCAAATGCTATCGAAAATTATGGAAACACTTTTGCGTTTTTCTTTCGTCTTTATCGCAGGCGGTGCGCTGCTAGTGAGCGCCGGATGCGCTCATCACCGCGACGTGCGCGCGGGTGTCGACGGTGTTCACTGGGTTCATATAAAAGCCGAAACGACAGAAGAAGGAACCCGTGAGGCCCTCGATCAAGCCGGTCATTTCTGCGAAAAAAGAAAATTGTCCGCAGCTGTCGTCAATGAAGAGGGCGCGTACGTTGGAAACATGAACGAGTCCGACTACAAGAAACTGAAAACAGCCGGCACCGTGGCGCAAACGGCGGGCGGGGCCGCGTACGTCCTGGGCGGTGCGAACAATTCAACCCTCGGCGGTCTTGGCGGCGTGGTCGGACTTGGGGGCACGATGGCCAAGCAAGTCGCAGGCGAAGGGTACCAAGTAAAAGTTCGCTTCAAGTGCATCTAAAGCCGAGCTTTAACCGGCAAGCTTTGGCCAGTTAGAAGTTGGGCCGCCGTTTTCGAGCGCGAGCGGCCCAAATAAATCCAAATGTGACCGGAAGTACAATGGCGTCCGACGCGGTAATTCCGGCCAGAAGGTAAAACAAGGTGTCGTTCGACGGATCACACGCCGTCGCACACTTCGCCGATCCGGCGGGCGCACACGCGAGCCACTCGACAATTTGAAGCGGCAGACAGTTCAACTTGATCTTGTAAATCACTACCATAATTACCGCGACATGAACGAAGGCGACAAAGCCCCACCCGACTCCTTTGACGAATTCATTTGCGGCGCTGCTTGAGCTTTGGGTTGCACCTTGAGTCGATTTTATTTCCACGCTGAAAACTCCATTTTTAAAAAAAGATGGGGGGACTTCTTCTCTCGAAAAAGTCCCCCACAAAATGTCGACAAGGGTCCTGCGATAAGCCGGATTCTGTCTTCAAGCCGCGATCGACATCGCAAACCTGGAGGTGATCATTCCTCTGGGACGTACATTACTGCACGCCTCAAGCGAACTTACCCGAGAGCTTCATGCGGGCCGCACTTAATACGCTCTCCTATTTGTTCTTGCTCCGCACAGAGTTTGGCTGTTTTCACTCCGACGACTTCTCCACCTAAGTTCAAAAGCGAAATTCGCCATTAAACTTCGGTAGAAGTACCTTCGATCTCCCGTTCCCGATCAAAGGCGTCTCGGACATTCTCTCTGTTCCACTGTTCCTCACCTTGCGGTGGGGGGTCATTAACCCCTGTGCTGCCCTGCGGAGTCCGGACTTTCCTCAGTGCCTTAAAACATCTACTTTCGTATCAGCTTAAGACACTGCGATCGCCTACAAGACCGGCGGCAGTATAGCACAGTCTTAATCTGACGCAAAGGGCAAGAATGCCTCATCAGGCCTCAAGAAAAAACCGATAAAGTCTATGGTTCACAACGAACCTGATGGAGGACGAATGGGAAAAGCTGTGGCAGTTCGCGACTATACCGCTCGAAAGTTCTTAATAGCCACGGCCCTACTTATTGGGTCCTACCTTGCGATGGTGCCGATCCTACATCGCCTTGCTGAGTAATTCGGGGATTACTTCGAATCTTCAAGACGCCCGCCCACATACCGGCGGAGTAAGATGCATGAGTCACAAAGGCAATCCAACACGCTCCAAACGCGACATCCATGCGTCCGTCAGAAATGCCTTTAAGTAGAATTGGCGAGAGCATGAAGCCGATGTAGGAAACGACTAGAAGTTTCATCGGCGCCGAAAATCCAACAAACATCAAGAGCAGCGAGAGCGCCGCCAAAAAGCCTGCGACCAGCGGAAGAGCCTTCTTCGACTGAAGATGTTCGGGATACTTTCTTGCGACATCGATCTGAGCCCAGCCGTAGCGAAACATGCGGCGGCCCCACGCATTTGTCGTCGTGTCTTGTCGGTGCAGCACCACGGGCTCTGAGACCAGCCACAAAGTACCGCTGCGTTTGAGTCGAAAGCTCATTTCAAGGTCTTCTCCAACGCGACTAAACTTTGCGTCGAAGCCGCCCACATTGAAGAGCGGCTTAACTTTCAAAAGCACAGCACAGGTCGGAAGATGCGCGACCTTCATTTTGATCAGTCCCGCATGCGACCCCGCCGGAAGCTGCAAAACCTGGGTCGCTCCAAGATGGGCGTGCTGAAAACCGAGAAAAAAATCGAGAGCTTTCGCAAACTCACTTTCGTGAGGGGGGCGGTTCACAGCAGCGATGCCGACAGCATCTTTCAGCGGAGCCGTTTGAAGTTCACGGAAAAGCGTCATAAGCCACGTCGGCGGAACTTCGACGTCGCTATCGACGAACGCGATCCAGTCGTAGCCACTCTCGACCGCCATCTTCAGCGCCTGGCTGCGCGCTGCGCCAAGATTATTTTCTTCCCGCCGCAAAAGAGAGATTAATTCCGACGCCCGCGCCGAGACAATATGATCGATCGCAAGCGGCGACGCATTGTCGATGACAACGACGTTGGCTCGAACTTCGTCGGTCGTATCCAGCGCTAAAATTGAATCGATGCTGCGTTCAAAAAGTTTCAACTGACGTGAGTCGGGCACGTAAGCGACCACACAAATGAGAATGGAGGTCGCTTGTCGATTTTCTGGAAGGACAAAAGTCTTTTCTTCGCTCACGTTCCCAAGCATAGCGCTCACCGAAGCAGGTTGCCAGAGTAAAAGGCCTCAGAATAAAGTCGCGGCATGTCTGAATGGATGCTTTGGGGTCGCTTCGGCAGCTCCGTCCAACTGGGATCGGCACCTCCGCCGAGACTCTACATGATACCCCTTGAGTCATCGGTTGAATCTGAGGGGAAACTTGCGATTTCGCTGGGGCACCAAAATCGAGCGGACAGAAATATTGAAGACATCACGCGCGCCATGGACCGCGCGGTTTCTTGCCAGTCCGACGGCGTCATATTTCCATCAGGTTTTCTGCAGCTCCCGTTTCGAAACGACGTCATCACACGCTGTCGAAACCGTAAACTGCGCATAGCCCATCAGGTCACGACGGACTCGCTTTCTTCCGACTCGGCTGCAGAGAAACTCGACGAGCTCCTTAGTAGACTCGATGATGGCGACGCGCTTAATCTTGTCTTCGGTGCGAGTGCACTTCCGCGCGAAACTTTACTGGCTCGACTCACACGGTGGCCCGAGCAAGTTTACTTCACCTACTCGGTTCGCTCTGGCGATGACGCCATTGGTTTGTTACATCAGCTTCAGCCCTATGTCCGCGACCGACTCTTTTTTCATTTTCCGTATCACCTCTCGTGGGGCGACGGTCACCTGACGTGCCGCCAAGTTTTTGAGTTGACCGAGAAAATTCTTACTCGAGTCCCCGGCGTTCAAGTGAGGCCGCTCCTGGGACAAGAGCTGTTTGATCCACGTGTCGATAGCTCACTCGAACTTGAGCCCACCCATCGACCCAGTCTTGAGCTACGATCCAACGGCGGTCGCGATCACGAAAATCGAATGCCTATCGACGTCTCCGTCATTATTCCCAGCTACAACAATCGCGACTATTTGCTGAACACGATTCGCCACCTCTGCCGACAAGACCTTGCTCGCGGTCGTTTCGAAGTGATCGTCGTTGATGACGGCTCTGATGACGGAACTAGAGAAGCCCTTCAATCCGAAATGAAACTTCATGAGGGTGAAATCAACTTCAAATACATTTTCTCGCCGCGCTTAAAGCCACGCGCGATGGGGGATGCAAACTACCGCGCCGGAATTTCAAGAAATTTGGGAGTGAAAAATTCATCGGGACGAATTTTGTGTTTCCTGGATTCCGACATACTGACGCCGCCTGATTTTCTGACAGACCTTTTGGAGAAGCATCGCACTTTTGATGTGGTTCAGTGTCGACGCCTGAATCTGAAAAAAGAAAAAAGCGACGCTGACATTCGGTTCGAGACGATCGATCCGACCAATGACACTTTTAAGTTCGAAGGCGATTACTGGGAGAAATTTTACGCCCTTCAGGATTGGAGCTCTGTCTCTCATTTTTGGAAGTACACCTGCACTTACGGACTCTCAATGCCAGCGCTGCTTTTTAAGCGTGTCGGCTGGATTCGACGAGGCTTTGTTTTTTACGGTTTCGAAGATGTCGAGCTTGGGTCCCGTTTAGCGAAAGTGGGCGCTCGCTTTCATCTGAATAAAATGACGACGTATCATCTCTTTCACCACGACGCTCGCTCAGAATTTCGAAACTCCGACTATCTTCGCCAAAGCCTCTTAGCGAAGACGGCGCAGATTTTTTACCTGAATCGGCTCGAACCAGAAATCTTTGTGCACTTTCGCGGACTCATGACCGAGCAGATTTCGATTCTCGATAGGATCCCTCTCATTCTGCAAAAGGTTGGTCTTCGACCACGATTTGAGCGCTGGTTCAAACCTTGGCAACATCGATGGCTGCAAATTCCCGTGCTCGCGACAAGAAACTGGCGTTGGTTTTTATGGCATAATTTTAACACCGTAAAACGGGTCTCGGGGAACGTTGCGCAGAAGATCTGCGGGAACATCGTTAAGCGGGTGCACAAGAATATCGTGCCGACGCTGCACAGTCGCTTAGCCCATTTGTACGGCAGATTTTTCGAGGGTTTCCACAAAGTCTGGGGCCAGAAATGGAAAATTAGAGTCCTGTTGCTAAGAAGTCACGGGAAGGCCTTACCGATTTTTTTCCGAATGATTTATCCCCTCAGAAAAATTTATTATTTTTCTTCGTATCAAATGAATAAACGCAAACGAGATCTCTCGTGATACGTGATCGTATTGTTGCGCTTAAAGAATATACAAGCTCCACCGTCAACGACCCTTTGGCTCTGGGCGCATTGAGAGGACCAGAGTCTAATCCGTCGTGGCGCGTGGAAGCTCAACACGCTCTTGACGAAGGCTGTCGCGCTATTTTGTCGGGTGACATTTCTGACTTGAACGAAATCGCCGCAGATGTTCGAAGTTTGATAGCGAACAAATCCGGCGCTCAAGTCGCACTGCTGATTCACTGGTCACAAGCTTATCACATCAGACCTGATCCCCACGACCTCAAAAGTTTTGAATCCATTTACGTCGCCATCGACGAGGAAGTATCAGCTGCGACTTCGCAGTTGATCTGCCAGCGGTGGCCCGTCCAGTGGGTTATAGTACCGAGGCTAGGGATTTCCTGGTCTACGTGGATCCCAAACATTCTTAATTCGAAGCCGCATGGATATCTGACCGTTCTCTCGCCCGCACATTCGAAGTCTCACCCCCGTTCAAACTATTTATCCGCAGACGAACTGGCGCTTCACATCTCGCAGCTGTCCATGGAACATCCCTTAGTTAAGATAAGTCCCGCACCGCACGAATGGTTTGTTCCGACCGAGCTATCGCCATGGGGCTTGAATCGCCGCGATCACTCGCGCTCACAGATCACCCACGACTCAAGGAAAAATACTGAGAAAGGAGAGCCCTACGGACTTTCCTTCGTCGTCCCTTTTCGGTGGACCGGCTCAGAGGCCGAACTCAAACATTTACAGCTATGCCTCACATCGATCGAATCCGTCCGCCGCGGTCGAGAGGATTGGGAGCTTATCGTCAGCGTCGATCGCGAGAGCGAAATAGAGCCGATTTCAGTGACCCAGATCCGACGAGGGATAATGAGCGATCTCGGGCCGTTGGCTATTGTCGATAACCCTCGCCCTTCTCCAACTTCTATGGCCGACAGCTCGGATTGGCGCGCCGGATTCGTTCGTAACTGCGGAGTTCTCGCGTCGCAGTTTTCTAGCGAATACATCGCGTTTCTTGATGCGGATGTACGAATCTCAAACTCCCCTGAAGTTCGCCGAATTCTGGAAAGCTTGGTTCTGAAAAATTCGGCCACCGAACTTTTACTGGTGTCCGAAAACTGCGATGTTGCACCCTCTTTTCGATGTGCAACATCTTCGTTTTTAGTTGTTGAAAGAAACCTCTTCCGCAAGATCGGCGGCTTTGCAGATGGCTTTCAAAATTATGGCTGTGAAGATAACTTTCTTGTTTGGAGCGCTCAGAACATTGGCTCCTCAATAAGAACCGTCTCTTCATCTTACTTCGAGCATCTGCGAGAAAGCACGTCCGCCGACACTGTGCCCGCCAAAATGATTCGTCTCCAACGATCCGCCGATCTAATGTATCGGATGACTCTGGACCCGAATGTCCACGCTCACTTTTACTCGGCCCTCGGAGAGCGCGTCTGGTTGCGAGCTGCCCTCAAAAATGGTCTCGAATTTCGATTTCTCCGAGTCCTTGTTGCTCCGCTCGTTTTTCTTGTAACGATTGTGCAGGTTTCAAGTCGGAAAAAATACCTCTTCGGCTTCTATGAAATCGTATCGTGGTCGATTCGTCGTCACTCTTGGAAAATTCCAGTCTTTATGGCGCGAGTCACCGGGCAAACATGGAAAATCAAAGTTTTCACTCAGCGCGTCTCTGGTAAATTCGCCGAACAGTTCGCAAGGGTGTCGGGACAATTCGAAAGGTTGGCGGGACAAAAATGGAGAATCAAAGTTTTCACCCAAAGAGTCTCAGGAAAAGTCGGCGAAAAATTAGCAAAAATGTCCGGAATTCTGAGAAAGTGCTGGGTCATATGTATTGTAGTCCCGGCTTCTTACATCTTTAGTCGCCCAAAACACTGGCTTCGACAGTATGGCTGGATTTTCCCCGCAGCGACGCTTCGATTAAAAGAGAAATTCAGTGGACGCCGAGGTTCCGATGACTGTGAATAGTCGTCGTCCAGACCTTAGCGTTGTGATCCCAACCCTCGGAAAAAGTCCGCACCTTCGCGGACTGCTCGAACGACTTCAAAAGCAGTCGATCTCTTTTAATGTCGAAGTTCTCGTTGTTGCCAATATTCCCAGTCAGGCACTTCGAGAAACGGTGACTTCATTCGGCGCGGCTTTTCCGATAAAATTTGAATACCTAGAAACCGGCCGCCGCAGCGTGAACCTTGCCCGCAATAAAGGTCTCGATCGCTCGACGGGCGCCATCGTTCTTTTTCTCGATGACGATGCTATTCTCAATGACGATAAATTCCTCGCTCGCCATTTCTACCTTCACAGCGAACACATTGAGGCCACTGGCGTTGGTGGACCCTACAAACTAGAAGGCCCTACCAACGAGTGGGACAGAACTTATCACGATGTGGCGCACGAGTGGCTACGAAGACAAAGAAGAAGTTTCTCTAGCCGGCAGTCACACCAACTTCTTGGCGGTAACATGTCGTTGAAGCGTGACCACCTTTTTGAAAACAGCTGGCGTTTTGACGAGGCTATCACTTTCGGTGGAGCCGAGTCGGGCCTCTGCCAAAGAATCTGCCATGCCAATCGTGTTTTACTCTTCTTTGAAGATCTCGAAATCGGACATGCGCCCCAGCTGAACGCACTTCTTTTTTGTAAAAAAGCATTTCTTCAAGGGGCCGGAGCCCGCTGGCGACAGCGAAATCTTCCTTTGCCGACGTCGGTTTTCGTCAACGAGTACTTGCCGATCAAACCCAGCAACAAAGACTATCGTCGAAAACTCTATCGCCTCTGTTTCGAATTCGGGTCCGCTAAGGATCCCTTCTCGAATCGACGATCTCAGTCACGAAACGCCATTGAGACGCCGAAGTTCAACCCTGCACGATTACTCATGTTTCGTCTTGGTAGGATGTCGCCATGGCTCAGACTTAAGAGCTTGAACCGAGCTTTTTACGCGGCTCTTCGATCGGCCTGGCTGAACGCGCAGTTCGAGTCGAAGAAATCCGACTGAGCAGGGAGGCTGTTAAAAACGGAATCGCGAAAATAGCCAAGCAAAACACAGTCGTTCGCGACTGATCTAAAATGCACCGAAACGTTCGGCCAAATCTCTCTCGGCGGTTTGGTAAACTCCATGCCGTTTCAGATCGCCTGAGTCCCTGAAGTGACGCCACTCTCCACCAGTGCACAAGACTCCGCGAGCCAGGATGATGGATGACGTTAAGCTTTTGAAAAAACAGAACCAATCCTAGTTTGTGCAGCTTCAATACAAAAGAGGTCTCTGACCCGCCGTAATTGATCGCAATATCGAACCCGCCGACGACTTTCCACGCAGAGCGCCGCACGGCCAGGCAGCCGCCCAATAGAAGCTCGCGCGTCTCGCGCCCCGCTGAAGTTCGCCAAGCTGAACACAACGCATTGTAGCCGCGCTCCGCCCAACTCGCCCGCGGCCCACTGATGTAGTCTCCGCCAGTTGCGATGAGATCGTCATTTTTGAAAATGAGTTCGAGGTCAATCAATGACGATCTCGAAGGTAACTCGACGTCATCATCCAAAAATAATATTATGTCGCCGCAGCAGAGCTGAGCTCCGCTGTTTCGTGCCGAATTCACGCCCGAACCCACACTTTCAACGACCTTTGGCTTCCACGAAAGTCTCGACAAAGTCTCTTGTACGTCGGAAACGGTCGCGCGACTCGTATCAACACAGACGATCACTTCGACGCTGTCGACACTTGCCCCGTTCAAAACGAATTGCTCGCGCGCCTCATTGACAGAATCCAATAAATTCAACAAGGAGCTTCGTCCCTGAGTTGGGACGACCACCGAAATCATAAATAATCTTCCGCTCGCCAGCGCTGTCTTCACATGGCTATTATAGGATCAATGTCGGATCGGTATCGAAGGTTTATTCCATTTTTTCTTGCCGTACTTGCCCTGGCAACTGTTTTCCCGGGCCTATTTCTTTCGTTCGAAGACTCAGAAATCTGGGGGATCACGTCGAGCCGGCGGATCATTGAAAATCCGTTCGCGATCACGTCGGCGCACTTTAAGCCGCTCTTTAGCTTAATCTATGGAGGCGTGGTCTCGCTGGCCTCCAATGATTGGACGGCTTTAATGGCCTCACGCTGGTTAACGATGGCGTTCGCTGCGGCGGGACTCTATTCACTTTACTCGCTTGGTTTGATGCTCTCTCAAGATTCAAAGAATGTGAATGAACGCTCCACTGCCTTTTTCACGGTTCTGTATTTTGCAGTCGTCGGAACTCTGCCTCTCATGGTCGTACACTTTCCTAAATCTCGAAGCGACAGTGTTGCGGCCGGCCTCACACTTGTAGCGAGCCTCTTGATTCTTGCCGCCAAGAATCAAACCAACCTACGTCGGGGGCTTTATCTTACTTCGGCGATCTCGGCTCTCTTGATCACGCCGAAGTCGATTGATTTCGTCGTTGTTTTAGCTCTCATGTTCAATCTCAGTGAAGTAGAGAGCCTGACACCAAAACATCGAATGGTGAAATGGGCATGGCTACTGAGTCCGCTGATTCTCGTCTCGGCCGTTGCGATTCTGACATCGCGAGAAATTCTTCTAAGAACGCTCATCTATTGGGTGGGAAGCTATAGCGACATTGATCTAACAACACTAGCGCCTTGGCTAAGTGCATTGCGTGCCATCGCGACCGGACCGATAGTTGCCCTCCTCATCGGGGTTGGCCTCTTGATTGGCCTGACCCGTTTTTCTAAATTCGACCTTCGTGAACGTACTTTTTTTCTCGCTGGCACTGTGTGTCTCGCATTTATCATCGTTCATTCTCAGAAGTATTTTTTCTTCCTCGCATCCCGCGTCCCTTTTTTAGCTCTGGGAGCTTTGCCGGGAGTGCTTTGCATGGAAGCTTGGGCTCGCTCTCGCCTCACCAGTGATCGGCTAATGCCGTCGAAAATTCTGGGCCTCGTCTTTTTTGTGTCGCTGGCTGTAACTGCAATGACGCTCCAAAACTACTCTGGCTTCTACCTTCGCTTCCAAAAAGCAGTTTACGTCTCACTCGCAAGCTACATGCAAAAAGCAGAGATCACGCACTACTGGGACGCGATTGGACTCTTCCCAAAGCGGAATTCCATTTTTCATTACCCGTCTCCAGGCGACGAAACAAATAAGCGCATCGTTGAGTACGTCGAGTTCAGCCGACCGAACGTGGTTCTTAGGTCTTCAAAAATGGAACTTCTTGAGCCCGACGTCATTGCGTGGCTCGCATCTAAATATATCGCCCTTGGGGATCAAATCTTCATAAGGTATTTTGTTCTTAAGACGGGGCCGACATGTCGGCTCGACGAAGCTGATTTTAAAAATCAGCTCACGGGCCAAAAGTTTAGTTTTCCCTTGGCGATGTTCACGCGAATTAAATACGGAAATCGCTGGGTCCGTATTCCAATCCGCTGGAGTGGTGGAAACGATCGAGATAATTTGCAGTCTTCGGAATTTAATGGGGCGTTCATCGAACTCAATAATTGCGATCAGCCGGAAACCCAGTATGCGATCACGGAATCAAAACCGTGGGACGCTCTTCCAGCGCCGATCTTCAGTCAGTTCTTCGGCTATGACGGAACACTTTGACGTTTTGTGGCGTGTGAAGCCAAGACGCGAGGATCCTTAAAAAAAATCGCGGACCATCTGACATTACACGAAGCTTCGACCGCCCCAATCGACGGGCGTAGGGTATCGGAAGCTCAATCAGCCGATGACCCGTCCGAAGAAAGGTCAGTGTCATCGCCAACGAATAATCGAGACCATCCGGAAGTGCGTGGCTCGCGAAAAACTCGCGCAAGTCTTTCGTGAAAATACGCATTCCCGTGCAGCTATCGAAAACTTTGGTTCGGTAAAGAATATTGATCGTGCCTACGAAAAGGCGATTCCCAATTTCGCGAGTCAGGGGCATGTGTTGGCAGCGCGAAAGCCGGTCACCGCAAGCCATCTCAGCCCTTTGTGAAACCATTTGGTCTACCATTTTGGGAATCTGTTCTGGGTCGTAAGTTCCATCCACATCGTAGAACGCAATGTAATCGCCACTCGATGCAGAAATTCCCGTTTTCAGCGCAGCACCGTAGCCTCTGCGGGCACCGTGCGCCAGAATTCGGACGGAACTACGCAGCGGATGCGGTGAACTCAAAGACCAGGCCCTTGCGATCTCTAGACTCCCATCCGTAGAACCGTCGTCCACAATAAGGACTTCCGCCAAACGAAGATTCGATGAGGCCCATTGGCTGGCCGACTGGAAAAGTCGATCTAGAACTGACTCAAGAGCCGCAGATTCGTTGTGACACGGTAGAACTATCGAAACCGATCGCGGCCCCAGCAGCGATGTTGAACTCAGTGATCGTGAATTTGGCTGATCTGCTTTCAATGGCATCCCGGATTAAACACTCGGATTAAGCGCTGGATTTTAACAAAATGACACTTGATTTTCTACAGAAGGATTTTGCCAAACGGGAGAATAAAATCGCATATTTAGGGATGTATCATCAACTCGTACTGAAGAGGGTTTCACGATGAGTCGGTCCATGGCGATAGGTTCCATTTTCGGCGTGGTGTTGATCGGGGCGATCGCCTACTTCATCTCTACGTCCGCGTTAATTCAAAAGGTTCCAGAGGCGACTCCGGGGCAAGTCGCTGAATTAGTCGGGGTGACCGATACGGCCGAGCTCGACTCGCCGCCCCCTATTCTTCCGGGTTACAACCCCGTGTTCATTGGAAGCGAGGACCTCATCGGTCATCGGGCGAAGATTAAGCCTCAAATTTCAATTAGCGCCTGGGACAAGATTATGACCGCAGAGCGACTTCCGGTTTCATTGCGAACCACCACGGATTGCCGCGACGTCGAGCCCGAAAGGGCGATTTTGGTTCCTCCTCAGTTTGCTGAGCCCATAACTAAAAATGAAATCAACGTTCACTACGTCGATGGTCCTGGCCGTTGTTTTGGGACAGGAGCCAAGCTGGCAATTCTTACCGACGACATTCTGGGCGGTACGCTGCTGTATAATATTATCGGAGAAGCAACAATCGACCGAGTCATATACACAGCAAACGCAAAGCTTCCTTGGAAGATTGTCGGGCTGACGGGACTAAATCGTAGGGATTTAGCCTACATCACTAATATGAGTTTTTCACCTCGCCTGGCGGCTAGCTACTTTTACGTGATTCGATTTTCTTACTCGACCCAAAAACCGATCGTCGATGAAATGAAAATTCCAAGGTTTGTTCCCGGCGCCATTTCCATGCCGGCCCACTCTTTGAAGCGCTATTTTGAGATTTACCGACCGTTGGTAAAACCTGTTTTGGTTGATGCCCGCGACCGAAAAAACGTTTCGAGTGGCGAAGGCTACCCCGGTGCGATTCAAGCTCCGTTCATTTCTTCAAGGCCCGCTCAACTAAGGTTTCAGCTGTCCCTACCCTTATCCGTTGGCTTGGGTGCCAAATTCGACCTTCGCAATCTGCCGATAGATCGATCCACACCTCTCGTCATCTTCGGGAATGACAACACCGATGCGGCTCCGCTTTGGACAATTCGCTACTTAAGGCAGCTCAACTATCGAACGATTTTCTTCGTTGAAGGTGGGCTTAAGTCTTTGAAGGAAATAAATCCGCCCATCAGTTTCTAGATTGGGCTCTAGATTGAGTCACTGGGGGGAGTGGCACGCTATCGCCCCGATCGACCGCTTCGACTATTTTGACGATCAGAGCGTCTTGAAACCGACGAACAAGATCTCGATTTTTCGCCGTCGTTGAAGTCAAAATCACAAATGGCACATACGCATCTTCCGTAGAGCTGCCGTTTGTGTTTTTTCTCTGAACATAACCTGCAACTTGGTAAGTGCCGTTCAGCGTGCCGGTTTTTCCGCGCACCCGGCCTGTGGCTCGAGTGTTTTTCATGCGGTCACCAAGAGTTCCATCTTGTCCCGCCACCGAAAGAGAACTCCACAGGACTCCGAATGTGGCTTCTTTTGCAAACTGTCTGAGCAAGGCAAGAAGGCTTCGCGGTGTTGCACGATTCTGCGAGGACAGACCGGCCCCATCGACAATGAAAATCTCATCCGACAAGCGCGAGTTTCCATCCGCCGCCAGCCATCTGTTGAGAAATCCGGACAAAACACTTTTTCCGATTTCATTGAGATCCACAGAATTCACGCTCGAGTGCTGCGAACCCCTAGTTCCAACCATTCGAAACAGCGCATCCGCAAAAAAATTGTCGCTCGATTTGTTCGTCGCAAGAACAATCTCTGCCAGCGGCGCGGATTCGATTTGTAGGACGTTGGATTTTTCAGAGGCAATGCGTTCTATCGCTTGCGAACGACGACCGCTTGGACTTGAAAAGTTGAAGTCGGCTTGGTCAACACCGATGCCGGCAGCTTTCAAAGCCGATCTCAATTCGTTCGCATAAAATGCGGCGCCATTTCCAACGGGCAATCGATACTTTAGAACGCGCGGTTTTTTAGCGATATAGGTCCCCGTCAATGCGTAGCCTTGAAGACGACGATCCGGCGAAATGACGGACGAAAGCCTCAAACTATTTGAAGACCCTGCTGACGTGTCGACTCTTGTTGAGATAAAACTATCGATGCCTGGAGACTCCCACTTAAAGGCGCGGTGAGAATAAACGATAACGTCGGCACAGTTTCCTTGAAAGTTGAAGCTTGTGACGAAAGAGCCGTAACACTGACGTGTGTCTTCGTCTGGCACACCGGGCGCAAGCACAGGGGCGTCCCACCTTGGATCAACGGCGATCATTGCTATTTCCCCTACTATTTTTCGAACGCCGCGACTTTTTAATTGAAGCGCAATGTCTCTCATCCGGTTCGGTGCACCGGCTTCATAGGTCGTCACCCCGGCTGTTGGATCACCGTCTGCCAAGAGCACGACGCCATTCGCCTGACCATTCGAGTCCAAATCAAAAAGGACTCGCGTTGAAAATCTAAAGTCAGGACCCAACACTTTCAGCGCCACAGCCGTTGTTACAAGTTTAACAATGGAGGCAGGAACGAACGTTAGAGTCTCGTTTTGAACGCGCGAGCTTTCGCCCGAATTCAAAGGGAGTGCTACGCCCACCGAAATATCTTTTGATTTTGTGAGTACAAAATCAATATCGACTGATTTACTTTTTGCTTTCGGTTTTGATTTCTTTTTCTGACTCGTTTTAGGGCTCGATTTTGGATTTTGTTCCGGCTTTGACTCGGTCGTCGGTGCGATTTTTTCGTCGGTTTCGGTACTCACCGTTTTTAGCTGATACTGTTCCGACTCGATAAATATCGAGCTCGACGAAGCAAGCTCGGCGTTTGATAGTGGTGAACTAGCGAGTTCGCCCTCAAGCGGTCCACACCCCACAGCAGCGGAAACCGTCAGAATTAAAGTGATTACCAAACAAGGCGACGCGACCCCAAAATCCCTCATACCGGGAACGTCTAACAAATCGTGTGCCGACGAGAGATCGAAGTGAGCGACCAGAGCCGCGAAATTCGCTGGCCCAGCCTGAAACCTTTACTAGCTCGTTCGTGCGCAGCTGACCGACGTGTAAGTCGTTCCACCGGTGTAGCCGCCGCCAGGATCCGGAATCGGCACACCGAGTGACCACGTGTCGTAGTTCGCCGGCATTGCCCCTGGAAACCCCTGCCAGAAGCCCGTCGATGAAGGAAGGACTTCGCAACGTTGCTCGACAACAATGGTCGTGTCGACACTGAGAACAAAAGTTGTGTCCAGACTCAAATTTGCAGATCCCCCGCTTCGAGATGCAGTGCCAGAGGATACAACAGGCCCAACAGTATTACCTGCCGTCGATCGCAGACGAAGTCTATTACCCCCGTTTTTGAAGGCCGGCGACTGGACACGACAATTGTAGGTCCCGGGCCGAAGTATGATCACGTTGGCTGTTGTTAATGCGGCTCCAGCTTTATTTACGACATTGTTCGCAGGATCATTAGTCACCGTGTTGAGCCTCCGCTGAACCCAGCCGCCCTCACAACCGGCGCCCTCGCCAACAGCGCCCGCCTGAATGAACGACACAGTTAGTCCGTCATTTCGAATGGCTTCTGATCCGCGACGAATATCAATTTCGTAAAGCGCAGAATTAAATCCTCCCGGCATACTGACTGTAGCCTCTGTGTACTGAAGAATCCCGCGGACGCGAACATCTGGAGTGTCGCAGGGATCGATAGTAGGTGGGCAGGTCAACTCGTAGGTCAAGTCCCAGCGAAAAGGGCACTCCGTCGACGGGTACGTAGCGCACAAGGTACCCTGCAAAGTGAAACCGTGACCCGCCGTTGTCGCGTAGTAGACCGGAACGCCGCCTGCACCTTTGAGATTCAAGGGACCAGTCTCGGCGTCACCGCACTGGCCGGTATTTCGCAGACAATCAAAATTCGGATTTCCAGTCGCCACCGCAGCGTCTTGGGCGGTCAGTGCCCAAGACTCGCCGTTTTGAACTGCCGCCGTTATCTGCTCTTTCATCCGAACGATAACACCGACGGTGTTTGTTTTCTTCTGCATTTTCAACATGTCATCGATCAACGTCGCAATACCTAACGCAATGATCGAAATAATCGCAGCGGCCACCATGACTTCGATAAGTCCAAAACCTCGTTGACCAAGCACTTTGCGAGGAACTGAGTGCTCGAATCGAATTTGTTTTTTCATCTTCACTTCCATCATAATCCGCTCGTTTTCACGCAGTTAATCGTCGTGTAGCTTGTTCCAGCGTAGTTTCCGCCGTCGCCCACAGGAACCCCAAGAATAAATTGATTTCCGGTTGGATTCGGCAGCTGATCCGAGGGTTGGCTCGTACAGTGGTGCTCGACACGGTATTGAGCCGCGTCCAACGAAGAAAATGTCACGGGCAACACAATTGTCGCGGACTCTCCCGTCATCGCGGCCGTCACAGCATTGGATGTCGCCTGAACGGCAGAAAACATTCCTATAAATCGGACAAGTCGAACTCGATTTCCGCCGTTTTTAAACGCGGGTACTTGTATCCGACACTCATAGGCACCGGCTCGAAGAGAAAATCTGTTCGTACCGATAAGAGTCGCATTTGATCCAGGGTCTCTTGAGATGGTATTGATCTCGCGGGGGTACCAGTTGTTAAAACAAGTTCCCGCCTCGCCCGTCGCATCGTTTTCAATATAAGAAAGTACGACGGCCTCATTGAGATTTCTTTTTTCACCGCGACGAACACTGAAGTCATAGACGTTGGGGTTGAAAGCGGTGATACCAAGAATGTCCTCATTCCCTGGTTGATACCGAAGTGTGCCGTTCACTTCAATGGTGGGGTTGTCGCAATCGGTCTTGTCGGTACCGACACACCGAGGAATCCAAACAAGCACCCAACGAAATGGACACGCTGGGTTCCCAGCAACATCGTCAAACGTATTGCAGAGTCGGCCGTCCAAATCGAAACCCCGAGTCAGCGTTCTAGAATAAAAAGCTTCGGTTCCATCGAAATTTTTTAGATTCAGTAAGTGTGTCACGTCCTTGTTGCAGGTCGTGTTGTTGCGAAGACACGCCATCAAAGGGTTACCGGTGGCGACACTGGCGTCATCGCGCGAGACATTCCAGGGTGTTGCGGCCGCAGCATTGACTCGAGTCTGTGTGATCGCAGAGATCAGTTCTGCACGCATCGTAGAAATCGTATTAGCTATCGAGCTCCGCTTTTGGACCTTCGCCAAATCCGAAAAGAGGAGGCTACTCCCCAATGCGACAACTGATAGAACGGCCACGGTCGCCATAAGCTCCATGAGGCTGAACCCACGCTCAGACGACAAAAAATGTCGGTCGTTTTTATTGGCCCCCAACAACAGAACTCCTTTAGTTTTCAACACTTATATCTTAACGGAAAAAATAGTACTTGGGATGAGTCGAACCTTTGGGCTCGACCAAACTCCGGAGCTTTCGCCTCAACTTAACTACGGACGATCCGAGTCGAATTTTCTTCGCTGACGATGTCTCGAATTGAGTCGGCAAAGTTCTTGAAACCAGAACTTCGGCGCCCCCTCAATTCCATCGCTGGAGCTGCTATGACTGTTTATTTTAATAAAGCCATGAAAGTGATTCTCGCAGTGATCACTTGTTGTTCGGTGTCGGTGGCGGCAGAACACTCGGCGGCTCAACCTAGCGATCGATTTCACAGCCCGAAATCTATCCACCACGAGTGGATCGGCGCAACTCCCAACACGACTGCCAAATCTCCCTGCACTTTCGTTTTCACGCATGGTCTTTACGGCGACGGAAATCAGTTTCGCTCCTATGCCGACGCTTTTTTGATGTTCGGATGTCGCTCGCTTTTGTTGACGCTACCAGGGCACGGCGAAGACCAGGCGGCTTCTGAAAAAATCCGAGGGGAAGACTGGATTCAGTTCTTAGACTTGGCCCTGATTTCGGTCGCCGCGGTTTCTGAAAACATTTATCTGGTCGGGCAAAGTACCGGCGGCGCGCTGTCGGCTGTGATCACTCACCGCGCCACTCTCGCCGACCAACCCAAGTATTCGATTCAAGGATTGTGGCTTATAGAGCCGGCTTTACGAGTCCGAAGCGGCCCAGGAATCGGCTCGTGTCTTTTTTCAAACATCACAAGCGACGTTCGAAGCTGGCCACTCATGGCGGGCCTCTTCGGTGTCGAGATCGAAACCAAGACCCCGAAAATTTCTCCCCGCATGGGATGTCAGGTGGACACTATCTGGAGAACTCATCTTTTGAAGCAGGGTCTCTTAAGTCAGGAATCCTCACAAAACTATTTTGATCTGATCGATGCGACTCGAGAAGCTTTCGAAATATTTAAAATCCCCGTGTACGTTCAAAATACCATCGGCGACAAAATGGTGGATTCACGCGTCTTAAAAGCCTCACTCGAAAATCACCGGACCGTTCACTATGCCGAAACGAATTCGCCAAAACACGGCCAAGTGGTCATCGACAATATTCTTCCCGACCGCGACATCGCCACTCTTTTACAAGTGGGATTTCGTTTTCCGGACGTCGTACTGAGACGTCAGGCCAGAAATTTTCTGGAGGCCATTCATTCCTACCGTCGCGCCGCCGAACGAGAAAGCGAGCGACGAGAAAATATGTTCGAGTATTTGATGCGGTACCGCGACCTTCCACCGAAGTCTTCAACACTCCCGTGCGAAGCCTACATCGCAGTAGCCAGCTCGACGCGGACGACGGACTCAATAATTCCAGAATTTAATTCGTGTATGCTCTCGCTGACGAAATCCAGCGATTAGTTTGGCGATTGATGTAGCCGCAAATTTTCCACCAGTTGATCCACGGAAAAATCAAAACAATGTACGGCGTAAAGCGGACGTAGATCGTAAAAAAGATGCTTACCTGCAAGAGGGCAATGAGTGGGACAATAACATAGGACCACTTACGCCGAAACAGCGCCAACGGTGCCGACAGCTCCAGTAAGACCGCTCCAAAAGCCAGAAAATTACAAAGAAGCGGGCGCCGAGACAAAATTTCATTCAGGCCGACAGCATGAGCCAGGGGATTTGTGTCCGAATAAATCCAAGAGGCTCTGACCAAATAATTTCGCAAGGTCTCACCCGATATCCAATCCCAGCCGCCATGCCGCACTTTCGCAACCCCCGCCGCAAAATAGACAAGACAGAAAACAAGCTGATGCGTTCGCAACGGAACTCTGTAATCACTTTCGTTAACGACTGGTGCCGCACGACGCCTCCAAGCGTCGAAACTTAAGGTGTCGCTGGCCCGAGAAAAACACAGCGGAAGGCCTGCCAGAATCACCGGCATGAAAACGTGGGATTGGTATCCATAGGAGTGTGCATTGGTGACGACGATGAGACTAAGAATCCACCAGATCGGCGCCAGCAGCCGAAAATAAGCTCCAAAAATGCAAAGAACTCCGATCCATCGCCAAAGATGAAACGAAATGGACACAAATTCGAACGACATCGGCCCATCGAGAAACCGCAAGAGGCCTCGTGGGTGCCAAAACTCGCTGGGCACGTTGATCCAGCTTAAGAAATAGTTGCTACTGCTCATCGTCAGCAAAACGAAGACAAAGAACAGAATACGAACGGCCGCCAAATTAAATTTTGATTCAGCCACTTTTATCATCTTTCGACATTAGCGGGCCTCGAAGAGGACTTGCGTGTTGGTCTCGAACAGCGGTCGTACGCTTTCGTTTCTCAATCGGCGCGCAACAAACTCGCTCCAAAGGATGTCGTTTCGCTGAAGGCGCAGAATTTTAGCTGTTTGGTCTTTCTTAAGAGGCGCCTCGCGCGCCACACGCTGATGCCATGAAAGAACAGCCTTTAGTTTTTTTTCGATGACACGCGGGTCGCGGTTCACCAGTAAAGCTTCCCGAAAGGCTGCGCTCCAAAAAGGACTTTCCCCAAGACTAACTCTCACCCGACTGTCGAAGCGCCCAACACTTCCGTCTTCGTATTCGGCGAAGACCGTGAAAAACGGCGTAGATTCTTGCGGCGCAAAAATCGCTGAGTACATCGGGTAGTTGGAGAATGGAAAAATATCGTCGTCAGAAAAAGTAATCGAATAAAGTGACCCCACAAGCACGACCCAAAATATTAAACTTTGAGTCTTCATTTGTCCTATTCCGAAACCTGGATCCAAGTGCTCTTAATGCCGTGCTTTCGGACAAGTCGGTTGAACGTGAATCCGTTGTCAGGATGCAGGCGAACACAACCATGAGACGCTTTGCGACCCAGCTTCGGCCAATTCGACTTCGCAGTCCCGTGGATGGCAAAACCCCCCTCAATGAAAACGGCGTAAGGCATGTTACCTAAGCCCTGGTAGTTTCCGCCGGGATAAGCCCTCGACGTATACTGATCGTAGATGCGGCCATTCGGATGCCGATCAAAGTCAGGCGTCTCGCGGCCAGGCGCACCTGTCGAAACCGCGTACTCGCCGATGGGGTTGCCATCAACGAAGAGGTACATTCGCTGATCCGAGCGTCGAACGTACGCATACACGGGGCACGAACTTCGAAAACAATTTGTGGCGCGGAACTGCGGATCGATACTTTCAAGCCAGGGAGATTTGTTTGTGCGTCGCTGATACTCGCGATCGAACTCCTCTAAAAATTCTTCTGTCTTTGGATCGAAGGGATTCAATTCATCGAGGACGTTGGGTTCAGAATTCGTGAAAGGTCGGCCACCGTTGCGAGGTGCCGCATCGGACGATGTGCTCATCACTACGGAGCTAGAAATGATCGCAATTGAAAACAACAAAGATTTTAGGAAAGAAGCTTTAACTTTAGGATCAGACACTTGGCCCCCCCGGCGCACGTCGTTCATGGACCAAGTATCCGGGTTGCCTTCGGGGGGCAATCGACGGTCCGGATTGAATAAAATCAACAGGCTTGAAGATATTGGCCGCGAGATTTTGCGCAGAATTGGTGTTAAACCTAAAAAAATTTCCCGCGCTGCCAAGCCAACGCGCCGCTACAGCCAGGAGTTCAGCATTTACAAACCCTACTTGAGCAGGCGGCCGACCGTCTGCTGGTTGGTCGGATCCCTCATCAAGAACAGTTTTCGATCAAGGTAATAATGAACAAACGAAAACGCCGTCGACAGCGCCGCGAGCACGGTCAACCAAAGGGGCGCTTGATTCCGATTTTCAAAAGACGTGTCGTAGTAAACGACTCGAAAAACACCAAAGAGAACGACAAGAAACAGTAGAAACAGCGACGCCGACTTCCAACGCTCAAAACGCGAGGCCGTCGCCATTTTTCGGACGACGAAAAGGTACTCGAGTCCGTGTACGACTTGCGTGGCAATCAAGCCGAGCGGAGAAATGAGAGAATACGCCCAGATGGGAAAGCGAAGTGCGAAAAACGTTTTTTTAATACGGATCTGTCGCGGATAAAAAAACATCAGTGCAACGATCACAAACCCCAGGGCCAGCGAGGCCTGAAATAAGGCGGAGCTCGGACTTAGTCCAAAATCTCCGCGAGCAACGTCGATCGAAAATAGGTTCGACTGAATCGCCACAACAGAACCAACGATGAGTAAGATAAGTATGACTACAAGTCGACGCTCGATCCACTCTGTTAGCCGCTTTCGGCGCGGCTCTTCTTGTGTCTTGTTATTGTAGACCAGCGAAAGGCCCAATGACTGTGCTATGGCATGCTGAATTGGAAAGAAAATAGTCGCAAGGACGAATAGGCCATAGATCAAGTTCGATTCTGACAACAGCGCTGACAAGAAGAGGCCGAAGAGACAAACGAAAAGTGTCGTTATTTTAAATACAAAACGTCGAGCACTTCCTCGGCCCTGCTCGACCATCCACGGCCGAAGCTCAGGAAGTGACGCAAGCATCATAACGGTGAATGCATTGTGTGTGACGTTGAGAAAAACAATGTCGGCTAAAAGGCGCTGGGCCAACCGCGACGAATCGCCGAAGGCGGTACGAAAATAGCTGTCGGCGGAAAAGCCAAAAAGAAGAAGTATAAGTAACCCGATGGGCAGAAAGATATTGATGCGCTCATTCGTCTTCGAGAAAATATCCGAGTTTACCTTCATTCAAAGCGCCTTATTGTTTTTCAGAAACTCACTAAGATCGGCTTTTCTGGCTTGCTGGAGATTTTTCCCAATATTTGGATTCCACGACCATCGCTTTTTCCCCGATGCGTCGATTTCAATAATTTCCGGTCGCCCCGTGATGTCGGTATAAAGCGTCCCGCCATCAAGTAGGCGCTGAACACCACCCCGACGGACAGAAAAGAACGGCACGCCGGCTTGACCTCGGTAAACCCACTCGTCTTTTCCTGTCGCAAGATTTGTCTCGCGAAGACTGCTTTGCGGATTTTCCTTCGTTCCATTGTCGTAGTACAGAAGTCGACCGTTCGGTAGAACCTGAACATCGTGGGTCATGTTCCAGTACTCGGGGCGCAAGGATTTCTGCCAGACGATTTTTTTGAGACTCGAGTCCAACACAAAGGCCATCATAAGAGAGATGTCATTGACGATGTAGTTGCCTTTTTTAAACTCGGGATTAGTCTTTTCGGCGCTGTGACCTTCGATCTCATAAAATGAATTCGTATGAGTGATCTCCCATTTTACATCCTTGAATCGACTCAAGTCCCAAATCATCGGGAATCGCCGGTCGACAGCACTTTTCCAAGCCTTCCTTTTAAATTGCTCCCGACTCTCGAAAAGAGAAAATCGCTTTTCTACTTTTCCGTTTTGGTCGACGACGAACAAAACATCCGAGCGCGCTGGTCCGTATCTGGGATCAGCAACAACAGTTTCACTACCCATAATAAGTATCTGACGGCCATCGGGCGAAAGATTGACTTGATGATGAGCCATTGTCGGAAGGCTCCACATCTCTTTCATATGACCGTCTGTCTTTGTCACTCGGTCGGGCAATGTCTGAACGACAGATCCATCTTTTAGAAAGAGACAAATTTCTCCGGGAAACTTTCTAAGTAGTTTCGGTTGATTCGGGTTAGCGATGTCGTAGATTTCACACCCAAAGTACAAATGAGAGCTATGTTTCGCTGTCGAAGGTTCAGCCGCTGAAACAGTGGTACTTGATAAAACTAAAAGTAACATCACGAGTGACCGAAAAGGCCGCTGCGAGATCAATTCTGCGCTCCGGGAAAAGTGCGGTTCGCACAGTACTGACTCACTTGCTGTTCCGAAACATCGCAGGCCTTTTCGTTGCCGTCGAGAGCCAAGGGGCAAACAACCTTTAGAGTGAACTGAAGTGGTACTTTCGCACATGCCCCGAACAATAATACCATTCGGTGGGTTTGCATCTTGCTGTCGCAGACTCCAGTAACGCCTGAATCCGTCGTCAGAATCCGGAAGCCCGCAAAGTCCGCGTCGCTATTCGTTCGGTCTTGGAGGGCTTTCACAGATCGAGCCTCGCAACTTTCGACCTGCTGGTCGGTTTTACCAAAGTACGGATCGAGTCCGACCTGGTAAAGACTCTTTACATAGTTCTTTCGCCCCTGCAGCCAAGCGAGTCTTTCATTCGGGCTAAATTCATTTGTTTCGGCGGACAAATGAACCGATGGCTTTTCTGCGGGGACCCGAGGCACAGACTGGCAACCCGTCAAAGCCAAAAACCATACAAAGAAGGCCGAACCGCGAATGGCCAGCTTCACTACTTCTCACTTTCGCAGAATCGCACATTCTGCGTACTCTCAGTTTTGTCAGTCGTGTTCATCACACCCAAATATTCCATTTGCCCTTCGGCACACGATCCTTTGGATTTTGTCGAATAAACGATCGAATAAAACACTCCGCCATTTTGCTCGGTGAAAAGCATCGCCGGATTTCCAGAACGAATCACTTCACGCGCCAGCGACGGTCGAATTTCATCCAGAGTCCCCGGGAAAACATGTTTCGTAATTTCGCCAACAACCACGCTCACCGTTTCTGTTTTCGGCGGTAGATGCAGCTGAACGTGATCAGGAAAAGAACTGACGGATCTACTTTCAAATCTCAGTCGATTCATTCCTGAGGCGCTGGGTTTTATAGCGGCAAGCCCTGTCATAAACTGTGAAAATACATAGCCCCGGTCAGGAACTATCTTGTGGCAGGCGGAGCAGGCCATAGATGCCTGCTTTAAGTCTCCGGGAAATGTATTTCCGCTAGAATCAAACAAGGCATAGCCCCATCCGTCCGTTTCTGCGAATTTCTTTTCATTGCGAACCATAAACTGCACTCGTCTGACCCCGCTGGGAACAGCCGATGAGGCAAAAGCGGGGTCTTCGGCCGTTTTGATACCAACTTTGGCAAACACCGCTCCGATTGGATAGCTTTCGGCCGACCCTGGGGCGCCGGAAGACGATGGAGAGTCTTGCTTTTCTGAGAGCTTCTTTAAGTGCTGCCACGCTTTCGGATTCGCGTACGTAAAACGTAGTTCGCCGGTGTCCTTGCGAAAACGAACTGTCACCAGTTTCCATTTTTTTTCGAAGTCGTCGTAATCCGAAAGTTTAATTCCATGCATGACTTTTGAAGGTTCGCTCGAACTCGCCTGGCGCGAGGCCAGCGCAAAGAAAGTCGCAAGCACGCAGATGGCGGGAATTTTAATGGCGAATCTTCGTAGATCCATAGTTGGGAACTTCATTCCCTATGAGTTTAGCAGTGATTTTTAGTCCCGGAGAACGGCAAGATTCAATGCCTGTTCATGGTGCTCGACATTGGTCCAGCGAATCCATTGAATCGGCAGCCGTGGTCTTGTAGGTTCCCCTGTGTGCGGAAAAAAATTAGAAAATTCCTAATTGTCATCGTAGCTGTGCTCTGTGCGTCAGAGCTGGCTGTGCGAATCTTCAGTCCCGTCCCGCAAACAAAACAAGTTTCGAGCCCGCACATGTACGAATATCATCCATCGCTAGGTTTTCGACTCCGAAATAATCTAGTGACACACGTTTACGGCATGGACGGAAATAAAAAAATATTTGATGTGAAATACCAAACTGATCAATTTGGTCGTCGCATCGTGCCTCTCAACAAACCTGAACTCCGTCTAAAACACTTCATTATTCTCGGTGGATCGACAGTTTTTGGAATGGGCCTACCCGATCACGAAACACTTGCCTTCCATCTCGCGAGCAAAGCATCTCGCATAACTCCTTTCAACTATGCGGTCGATGGGTATGGCCCGCAGAGTGCCTACACCCAATCAAAATTGAATCTGTTGAAGTCGGAGATAGAGCAAGAAGAAGGCACCACAGCTTTCTTTTTCCAAATGCGGAATCATACAGGCGGGCACGTTCAGACCTTGCTCGGAACGTTTGCGCTTCTTCTTGATGGATGGGGCGAAGGCCTTTCGTGGGCTTGTCCGTCGATCAGTTGAAATTCGTCGATCGAGTGGCGTGATTTTTATGTGACCTACGCGACCTCTTCGCGCGAGTCAATTTGATCTTG
>LNFM01000564.1_pt1 | contig 91709 bp, 96 predicted proteins | sample 596031 | NCBI WGS metagenome assembly LNFM01 (sample SAMN04254537, study PRJNA301005) | activated carbon metagenome | isolation source: dual media filters at the Ann Arbor, Michigan drinking water treatment plant | place: USA: Ann Arbor | reverse complement strand
CTCAGACACACCGGCTGACCCCACGTTTCCCGTCAGAGACTGAGCCGCCGCCGAGCTGGCTGCGCAGGCGCAAATGAAAAGCGACAGGCAGGGCTTCGACAAACGGTTCATGCAGATTCTCCAGAAACGGCCGGCAGGTGCCGGACGCGGGGCGCCCGGGGTTTTCAGGGCACGTACCCGCCGCGTGGGCGGCGTCAAGGCGCGCCCGAACGCTGTAATCCGGCGTTCATCTACTTGTAACTGCTCCGTCATCGGACTGTCAGGGTGCGCTCAGACAACGTGTCCATGTTGCCGCCCATGCGCTGGCCGATTCCGCCGGCGGCACACCATGAGAGGATTATCAAAAAATGACCCATAAACCCTTGCGGATTCTGCCTGCTCTCTTTTTGACCGGCGCCGTTGCGCTGGGAGCCTGCGCCACCGCGCAACCTCCGGCCACGGCGGCACCCGCTGCACTGGCAAGCCCGGCAGTGATGAGCCAAATCACCGAGAGCGAAGTGCTCGCCGCTCAGCAGGCCTGGGGAAAGGCGCTCGTGCAGATTTCGACAGACTTCGAGACGGGCGGCATAGATGCAGCCAAAGCAACAGCTGAAACGGTGCTCGATTCAGCTTATGGCTACAACCTCGGACCGGTGCTGTTCAAACCGACGCTGACCACCGCGCCGCAGACGTTCCGCACGACGCGCGATGGCGCACTCGCCTATTTCGTCGGCCATGACGAAGATTTCCCGTCTGACAAGGGATTTGCGCTGAACGCATGGCGCGGGTTTGCTACCGAGAATGCGGCCATCTTCATTGACGGCGACGTGGCCATGTCGATGGGCAAGGTGCGCCTGACAAATGCTGATGGCGCTGTGACCGAAGTCGACAAGACGTGGGGCTACAAGAAGGACGAGGCAGGCACTCTGCGCATCGTGCTGCATCACTCTTCGCTGCCTTACAATCCACAGTAACTTCGGACACGCATCTCACGGCGGCCGCTGAAAAGCGGCCGCCCTTTTTTTAGGACTAGCCGCGCACGCGGTAACCGACTCCTCTGACGGTTTCGATCAGGGAGGTTCCGAAGGGTTCATCCACCTTCGATCTCAGACGGCGGATGTAGACATCCACGACATTCGTCAGCGGGTCTTCGTCAATACCCCAGACGTTGGTGAGGATACGCTGCCGGCTAAACACGCGGCCAGGCGAAGACATCAGGAGTTCCAGCAAGGCCAGTTCCTTGGTTGTCAGCCGTATTTCCTCACCCGACCTGTGCAGGCTGAACCGGGACCGGTCGAGTTCGAGATCACCCACCTTGAGCACCGCTCCCACAGGTTCTGCAATCAACGGGCCCCGCCGGAACAGAGCCTCGATCCGTGCAAGGAGCTCCTCGAACCCGAACGGCTTGACCATGTAATCGTCTGCGCCCATCCGCAGCCCCGCAACCCGGTCTTCGATCCGGCCCAGTGCGGTCAGCATCAGGATCGGAAGGTTTATGTGGGAGGCTCTGAGGGTCTGGCAGAGGTCAAGGCCGTTCATGCCAGGCAGCATGAGGTCGAGAAGGACAAGGCCCCGGACACCTGTCTGGCTCTGCTCCTCCCAGAGGTTCCGGCAGGCCTCCAGGCCGTCCGTACCCGTGGTCGCAAGACGGATCCGGTAGCCTTCCGCCTTGAGCCCGCGCTCGAGAAAATCTGCGACACGTGTGTCGTCTTCAACGATCAGGATGTTCATCAGGCAGCCTCAAGTTCCAGCATAGGGAGGGACAGGCGGACGGTTGTACCCTTGCCTACAGTGCTTTCGAGGGAAAGTTCTCCGCCATGGCGTTCGGCAAAGGCCTTTGCGATCGACAGTCCGAGGCCTGAGCCGTCAGCGCGGTGCATCCGCGCCGAGCTCGCGCGAAAGCCGCGCTCGAATATCCGTGGCAGGTCCTCCCCCGGGATACCGATGCCGTAGTCGCGCACTTCCAGCTGCCAGAGGCCTTGCTCCGTGCGGGCCGAGATATCGACCGTCCCGCCCGGGTGCGAGTAGCGGATCGCATTGTCGAGCAGCACGCTCATGATCTGGCCGATGCGGAGTGCATCGCCCTTCACGAAGGCATCTGCTGCTTCCACGTCGGGGACGAGGCGAACCTGGCGCAGGCTTGCCAGCGTGGCGACCTGGCTGATCACCCGCCGGAGTTCGAGCTCCGGTTCCACGACATCATTCTTGAGGACCAGCATTTCGGCGTCATCGAGCGCGATGGTCAGAAGGTCCTCGATCTGCTTGCCGAGCTGTTCGGCACTCGTCGCGATCCTTGCCAGGCTCTCCCGGTAGGAGGCATCCGTCATTTCTCGGCCCCGGAGTGCCACTTCGGCCTCTCCCCGGATGACCGTTGTCGGCGTGCGCAGCTCATGACCGATATCGGCAAGTAACTGGCGCCGGCGCGCCTCGGAGCGCTGCAGGTCGGCCACAGCGGCCTGCAGGTCCACCGTCCGTTCACTGACCATGACTTCCAGACCCGACCTGAGCTCGCGTTCGCGCTGGCTGGTCAGGTCGAGTTGGCTTGCCATCCTGTTCATTCGCTGCGCAAGGGTCCCGAACTCGTCCTGGCTGAGCGCCGGGATACGGTAGGCAAGGTCTCCTGTCTCATAGGCCTGCGTCCCTGCCGTCAGTTCCCGCAAGGGGCGTCTCAGCGCGTAGGAAAAGTAGATCGACAGCACGATCGCCAGGATCACGATCGAACTTGCGGCGATATTCGACACAGCCCGCGCCTGAGCAAGCGTCTCGTCCGCAGACGCGCGGTCGCGCCGCAGCGCTTCGGTCTCTGCCGCGATCGCCTGGTTCAGGAGCGCGCGCACATCATGCTGGCCGTAGCGATCAAAAACCTCGTCAACGGCCGACAGGGGAACCGGTTCGCCCTCGTCCACCGCGCGGTCGTTGATCATTTCGACGCGGTTCATCATCGAGGCGACAGAGTTCTCGAGCAGGTCAATGGTGCGGGCGCGCTCGGCGTGTTCTCTCAGAAGCGCGGGATCGGCGCCGTCCATGAGGGCAGCCTCCGCTGCGAAGCCGCGCAGGGTCTCGATATCGGCGCGCATGCTCTGGGCAAGCGCCGGACCGGTCCCCGGATCAGTCGAGGCGTCGGCAATGCTCTGGAGGACCCATATCCTGAGGCGCGCCTTTTCCGCCGAAAGGTCGAGGTAGGTGCTGAGAAGGTCGGCCGCCACCCGCCCCCGCACGACCCGGTGCTCGGCCAGCCGGGACACCCACCCGTTGAGCGCGCCGAGGGCAACCGCCAGCAGCGCGAAAGCGGCGAAGGCGAGAACGAGGCGCCTGGAAAACATATCGGGGTCCGGATTCTGGTTGGGGGCACGATCGCATCGCTCGTAATCCGGCGGGCCGCCGACGCAAGCGGCTCCACCATAAAGGCAGATTAAGTTCAGATGAACTTGCCGCTCGCCCGCTGCGGGGTTTTCAGCGCCAGAACTAACGTCCTGCAAGCCGGGTAAAGGGTCAAAAAGCCCCTCCGCGGCCGCTGACGCGCCGATCGAAGTCAGACATTGGGTGGGGACGGTTGTCTGGGCTTCTTACGGCAGGAAGGTCTGTGACCTCCTGCCGCCGGATTTCCGGAAATGCCGGGACGGGCACTCGGTGCGTCAGCGGGTACAGGCGAGCTATGTGGGAAACTTAACCAAGAACCGCCTGACAGTGTGACAACGTCCGTCCGAAAGACTTTATTCTCGCCCTGCGCAATCTTTTTTGAGAAGGCCGGATCAGTCTGGCTTCAGCTCATCCGGAACCGGGACGAGGCCATATCCGAAGACATCATCGCGGCCCGGCGCGCCGAGATCGCGGGCGAGCGCCCGGAGGCCTTCCCTGTGGTTGTTCGCCGGCGTGCCATTCATCAGCCAGGCCGCGAGCGCAACTACGCGCGGGACCGCGAACGAGGTGCCCGACAGGACATCCGAATCCGGCGAGATGCGAATACCGACACCCTGCGCGGACAGTTCCACTTCTTCGCCTCGCGCTGCGTACATGTAAGGCGCGCCATTGCTGGACACAGCCGTAACGCCAACCACCGAACCATAGGCCGCAGGATAGCCGGGCCGGGACGCAGGGCCGGTGTTGCCCACGGCCGCAAACATCAGGATGCCTTCATCATGCAGGCCGTCCACGACGGCCGCGAGCACCTGGTTGGGCGGCCCCGCGAGGCTGATATTGATGATGTCCGCCCCTTCAGCGGCGGCCCAGTCCAGCGCATCCACAAGGTTGTAAGCGGAGGCCTGCGCGCCCGAATCCTTGAAGTGTTCGGCGACATCGGCAGCCAGCAGCCGCTTGGGGTGCCCTTCCCCCATCTGCTTCAGATCGTCGAGCAGGACCGACATCACCTGTGCGCCATGGGGAAGGCCCGACCGCCGCTTCACGAACGATTTCAGCTCGACGCCATCGGGCAAACTGCCGGCCGAAAATCCGTCGATCACGGCAATGCTCACATCTGAGCGTCGATCATCGAGCTTGTCCGGGAGCATCGGCTTTCCAGCGCTTCCAGCAGCTTCCGCACTCGCCTTGTAGACGTGGCTCAGATCAATCGCTGCAGAGGGGTAAAGCTCGCGCACCTGCGATACCGCGTCTACCGCCTTCACGTCGGCAGCGAAACCAACCCGTATCAGTTGCGCGCCGTCCCGGCGCAGCTGCCGCTTCTCGATGACGGTGAAGCCAGCCTCACTCAGCCGTTCCAGTTCATCAGGTTCCGGCAGAAGGATCAGAACTTCACGGTCCCGGTAGACGTGTCCGCTGTCGTCAGAAATCAGGTTTGCAGATTTCTCGCTGTCGTCTCCGCCGTCATCGTCGTCGTTGTCGTCGTCTTCATCTTTCCGGTCTTCGTCCGCATCATCGTCCGAACCCGAATTGTCATCATCCGAATTGTCGTCTTCGTCGAAGTCTTCCATGTCGGATGAATCGGATTCATCTTCGAGAGCATCGCCGCTGCCAGAACCGGAACTGTCAGATCTTTCGTCGCGCTGCTCATCACCGCTTTCGTCATCCCGGCGATCGTCACCAGACGCGTCGTCAGGATCGGCTTCGGTCGAACCGTCTGAGGTGCGCAGATCACTGTCAGATCTGCCGGCCGAGCCGGAGCCGCTCTCCCCGGCATCGTTGTCCCTGACGGCGCGCTCGCTCGCCTTGCGCGTGTCGCGTTCAATGTCCCTCGAAACCTTGTCAGCGTCCCGGCTGCGGTCGCGCTCAGCCCGCCCTTCCCGCTCGGCACGGTCTGCCCGGTCGGCGCGCTCACCGCGGTCTGCACGCTCGGCCCCATCGCTGCCATGCGCCGATGCGCTGCCGGCGAATGCCAGACATAGGGTGAGCGCTGTGAGGGAAACAGATAGACGCAACATGTTGTTATATATAGCATTCCAACACGCCGGACCGTAGCGGAATATTTGTTGCGAGTGCGAGAATAAGCTTGGGGTTTCGCACGTTGTTGTCGTTGTGTTGATGGACGGGCGCTCTTCAAGCTTCAGGTCGGAACTGATCCTGCTCCTGCCGCGCCTACGGCGGTTTGGCCATGCGTTGACGGGCTCGGCGGATGCTGCGGACGACCTTGTCCAGGATGCACTTGAACGCGCCATGCGCAGGCAGGCGCAATATGAGCCGGGCACCCGGCTTGATAGCTGGATGTACAGGATGATGCAGACGATCTGGATCGATGAACGCCGCAAGCAGACCGTCCGGCGCCAGCATGCGCCGGGGCTGACGGATGTCGTGCAGACCAGGGGCGAAGACGGGCGGATCAGTTTTCCCGCCCGGGTAGAACTTGAGGACGTCCGAAAGGCCATGCAATTGCTGCCTGACGACTGCCGCGCCGTGCTGGCCTTGATCAGCATCGATGGCCTGTCCTATGCCGAGGCGGCCGAAGCGCTCGCGATACCGGCGGGCACGGTGATGAGCCGCCTTGCGCGGGCACGGCGTCTGCTCGTCGCCATCCTCGACTCCAGCAAGAAGGATGTTTCCGGTCATGACTGAAGACCAATTCGAGATGTTGTCAGCCTATGCGGACGGTGAACTCGGCGAGACCGGGCGCCGTCAGATCGAGCGCCTGCTGGAGACCGATCCGGCGGCAAGGGAAGCCTTGTCGGCCATCCAGGGATCGCACAGCCGGCTGCGGCAAGCTTATCTTCCCACCTATCACGCAGACCCGCCGGAACGGTTGATGCGGGTGCTGACTGTTCCCCGCGAACGCGGCCGTCCGGTATTCAGCCTGCGCTGGCTGTTTGCAGGTTCGGCTGGAGGGGCCGCGTTGGCCGGCATCCTCGCGGGCTGGTTCGGCGCCGTGACCCTTCAGACGGCCAACGTGGAGGCGCCCGTGATGGTGGCGTCTGCCTCAGGCCTTGAGGCGGGCGAGGCGCTTGCCGCTTTCCTGGCCGGCGTTCCGTCCGGAACGGTCAGCGACGTGGCCGGCCAGCCCAGCGCCGTGCTGCTCAGCTTTCAAAGTGATGACGGGCGCGCGTGCCGGCAGTTCCAGACCGGCGCCATCATGGCGGTCGGCTGCAAGCAGGAAGAGGACACCTGGACAATCGAAGCAACCGCGCAGGCCAGCCCGCTTGCCGCCGGCGGATATGCGACGGCGAGCGGCGAGGTGCCTGCCGGAATCGAAGCCGCGGTCTCGGCGCTTGGCGTGAGAGAAGTTTATGATGCCAGCCGCGAACGCGAAGCCATGGCAAAAGGCTGGAACTGATACCGCGCGCTGCAGGAACAAAAAAAGGCCGGGCAGATGCCCGGCCTTTTTGTTTGTACCCGGAGGATTGCGCCCTTAGCGGCGTTCGAACGGCCGGCGGAAGTTGGTGCGCCAGGTGATGCCGATGCCTGCCGCGAGATCCGCGCTCGCATCGCTGAGGCCCTTTTCCGCGAACAGGGACAGGCGAACCGTGTCGGTCAGCCTGAAGCTGGTATAGGCGGTGGCCGATGACAGGTCATCTCCGCCCGCAACCACGGCTTCTGCCCAGCTGACATCTGCACCGACCAGGATGCCGTCCGAGAGGCGGGCATAGCCGCCGACGAGCGCGAGCGCCCCGTCTTCACGCGTTGCCCCGCCGCGCTGCTTGTAGCCACCCTGAACATAAACGCCGCCGGCATCGGTGTCGGTGCCCAGCTCCGCCAGGAAGGCGAAGTCGGTCTCGCCGGTGCCGAGGTCCTTTTCTTCGTCGCCCGTCGGCAAGGTCGCCTTGGCTGTGGTGTCGAGATAGGCGTTGTCAGTCAGGTTGAAGGTATAGGTGCCCGACAGGGTCACATCCGCGAGACCAACCTCATCGATACCGGCAAAGGTGGTCGGATCCCCATCACCATCATCGTCATCATCATCGCCGCCGCCGGGGCCGCTGTTGTCGCGCTCGCCGCCATTGTCATCACCCGGAACAACGCCCCCGGGGCCATCGATCGCCGCCAGCGGCACCTTCGCCCGGAACGTCCAGTTGCCGGTCTTCAGGCGGACCGTAAACGGCACTTCGTAAATCGTGGTGTCCTCGGTCGCCCCGAATTCACCGGAGGCATATTCGAAACCAGTACCGAACTGAACGCTGGTTTCGGCCATTGCCGAAGGCGCCACGAGAACGCTCGCGAGCGCGGCCAATATGGCCGGGCGAGAGCTAAACAGGTATTTCATAGGCAGATTTCCCCTCTTTTCCTTGTCGTGATGAACTAGAATGCGCGAACAGGCGCAGGAACCGGATTCATCTATCCGGTAACCTGCACCCCCCCCGCTTTCTCATTTCGGGTCAGTCGTCCCGGCCCCGATCGCGGTCACGGTCACGGTCCCTGTCGCGGTCCCGATCACGGTCGCGATCCCGGTCCCTGGAGCGCTCGCGCTCGCGGCTTTCGCCGTCGTCATCGCGAGACCGGCTTTCAGAGCGAGACTCGGAGCGATCGTCAGACTCGGAGTCGTCGTCCGAGCCGCCGCGACCACCGCGATCATCATCCGAATCGTCGTCATCATCGCCGCCCCGGCCGCCACGATTATCGTCATCGCCGTCGTCGCTATTGTCGTCGATGGTGCCATCGCCGCGGCGCTTCAGGCCGTCGGGGCCGATGTCATCGTCGGAGCTGTCATCAGAGTTGTCGTCGATTGAGCCGTCGCCGCGGCGTTTCAGGCCGTCCGCGCCGATGTCATCGTCGGAGCTGTCATCGGAATTGTCGTCGATCGAGCCGTCACCGCGCCGCTTCAGGCCGTCGGGACCGATGTCATCGTCGGAGCTGCCATCGGAGTTGTCGTCGATCGAGCCGTCGCCGCGGCGTTTCAGGCCGTCCAGGCCGATATCGTCATTGCTGACGACCGCGCCAGCACCTTTTACCGGGTCAGTCTCAGCAACGGCCGGCAGGGTGATGAGAAGCAGCACTGAGGCTGCAGACATCAGGCCTTGGATCCATGTTCGTTTCATTCGGTCCTCCTTGGGGATTCGAACACGACAACGGCCAACCCGGCCCGAGTATTCTCAAGGAGTGCTGCCGAGCCTGATTAAATTCCGGCGAGGTTTGTGCCGCCTGGAGACCCGACAGACGGGCGCGCATGGAGATATCACCCGGCGCGTAGTTCCCAGCCGGCAGAAAAACCGGCAGCTCATGCTGGAAAGCCACAAGACGACGCGTCGGAGGCGCGGGCCGCGAAATCAGGGAGATGGAGTCCGCTCTGGCGTATTGCTCCTGTTTCCGAGCGCCCGATAAAGGGCGACGGTGTTGCGTCCCCGGTCCAGCCGCGCGGCGATCAGCTGCCGGACGGCCTCCATCATCGCCATGATCAGGTCCTTTCCCTGCTTTTTCGGCAGCTTTGCGAACTCAACGATCAGGATGGCGTTCTTGGAAACCAGCCGAATTGCTGTTCACGATCGTCGGCGGCCTGCATGCCGGAGCCGTGCGCCATCCCGAGCAGGAACGGGGCGCCATGATGGACACAATCGTTCCCATCCTGCGCAAGATCATCGAGCCGTCAAAAGTCTCGACGTGAGGGCAAGCCAGGCGCCGCGCCCTGATGCGGCTTTGGAAACTTCCCACTCCCCCTTATCAACCCGCGCAGCGCAAGGTAGGGAGCAAGCCCACGCCGCAGTAAATCGAACGTCGTCATGAAAGAGCTCGCACGGCGCGAAGGCGCGTTTGGAACGATCCGCATTCTGGAGCAGAAAGCCGACAAGGCCCGGCTCTACGTGATCGGCGAGACGGTGCAGACGAAGGTCGACCGTCACGGCGTCAGCGTTTCTGGCTATGTCCACGCCATAGAGCTCCTGGTGCGCAGCGCTGAAAACATCCTGATGATTGGCGGCGGCGGGGGCGCGCTTGCGACAATGCTGGCGCGGGCGGGAAAGACCGTGACCGTGGTGGATATCGAACCGGAAGCCGAAGACCTCGCGCGGCGCTATTTCTGGCTCGACCCGGACGTCCGGTGGGTCACGGCGGACGCCATCCAGTTCGCCAAATCCGGGCCCCACGCGTTTGATGCGGTTGTGGTCGACGCGTGTGATGGGCTCGGGATCGTCAAACCGTTTGACGATCCCGGCACCCTCAACTGGCTACTGGACCAAACAAGCCCCGCCGGTTCCCTGGTCGTCAACCTCGCGCGCAATGACGATCTGCCCACGAACGGAAAAGCCCTGGCGCGGGAGCTTGCGCATCGCGGCCTGTCGGCCACCCTGTACAGCGCGCGGGAAGGTGAGGAAGGCAACGAGGTCCTGCATATCCGCAGATCGGGCGGCACTCGCAACCTCGTGGTCGCAGACCTCGGCAAGCGATCACCCGAGGCGCAGATATTCCTGACGTCCCTGGAGGCGTACACGCCGCGCCGCGCAAAGGTGGAGACTCTTTGAGGCGATGCCGGCGGTGAATGTGGCCGAGTTCGCCAGCCGCGGCGCGACGCCGCCCTTGCGGACCGGCAATCTCGATAAAGTCTTGGTTTTAATGCTTTTTGTGAACGTCTAAAGATGTCCGAACATGCACCCGTTCAGGTGGATGGTGCGCTGAAGAGGACTCGAACCTCCACGCCTTGCAGCGCTAGCACCTGAAGCTAGTGCGTCTACCAATTCCGCCATCAGCGCACGGGGTAGGAGGGGGGTATTAAGGGTGGGGGCAGCGAAGGTCAACGGGAAATCTGCCGCGGCTGCCCGCATCCCGAGGCCGGCGGGGCCGCCCCTGCCCCGCCCCTCGCGCCGGCTACCGGCTGACCTTCGCGCGGGCCGTCTCGAACTGCGCCATGATGTTCTTCACCAGCTGGTCGCAGGTCGGAATGTCATGGATCAGCGCCTGGCTCTGGCCGGTGGTCCAGATGCCATCGTCCATGTGGCCATCGCGCAGCACGTTCTCGCGTCCACGCACGCCCGCCATCAGTTCCTTGACGTCTGCAAAGGTCTTCGTCGGATCGCGCTGGATCTCGGCGACCTGGCTCGCGACGCGGTTCTTCGCCACCCGCGCCGTGTTGCGCAGCGTGCGGCCGACGAGCACCGTATCCAGCTCGTTGTTCTCGACGATCTGCTTCTTCACGTTCTCGTGGATCTTGGCTTCCACGGTTGCGCAGAAACGCGTGCCCATGTTGACGCCTTCCGCCCCGAGCGCGAGCGCGGCCAGCAGCCCGCGGCCGTCCGCCATGCCGCCCGAAGCCACGACGGGCACGTTGACGGCGTCGACAGTTGCAGGGAGCAGCACGATCAGGCCCACATCATCCTCACCCGGATGACCCGCGCACTCGAAACCGTCGATCGAGATCACGTCGACACCCTTTGCCACGGCGGAGACCGAGTGGCGCACAGATGTGCATTTGTGGATGACCTTCACGCCATGCTCCTTGAAGCGCGGCAGGTGATCAGTCGGCGCGCGACCGGCCGTCTCGACAATCTTGATGCCGGACGCGATGATCGCTTCGCGATATTCATCATACGGAATGGGATTGATCGAGGGCAGCAGCGTGAGGTTCACACCGAACGGCTTGGACGTCAGCTGCTTGGTCTTCTCGATCTCGTCGAGCAGTTCCTTGCCCGACTTGAACATGTGGGCGGTGATGAAGCCGAGCGCGCCCGCATTCGCCACAGCCGCGACGAGCTCGCCGTAGCCGACGCCCGTCATGCCGCCCATCAGGATCGGCGTCTCGACGCCAAACATTTCCGTGATCCGTGTCGCCACCATGTCATCTATCTCCCTGTGACCAGGCGCGCGAAATCCGCCGCCCGTGCCGTTATCCGTCTTGAATAAGGGAAAGATGACACAGGCGCGCCCCGGCTTGAAAGGGGTCACCTTGCGGAAATGGCAACGCGTCCAGTTGCGCCACACCCGCAGAGGCGCGTGCGGGGACAAACGGTTCAGCGGCGAGCAAGCTGCCGGGCTCTACAGCAACCCGAGCACGATCGACTGCATCTGGCGCATCGCCTTGCCCGGATCACGGATCAACGTGTAGCCCAGCAGGAGCGCCGCAAGGACAAGGGCGACGGGGTGTTTCCGGATCGCCGACATGGCGGCGTCCATGGGCAGACCCGCGATCATGCCGGCAGCAGCCGATTTTGCCTCTTCGGTTTCGGCCGCGACTTCGGCACTGGGCCTGGAGACAAACCAGAAGGCGATAACCGCCAGCGCCAGCAACGTGGCCGCCGCCGCGCTCAGGCCCCCAACCGTCCCCAACCGGTCGATCAGTGCGATGGTGAGCGCCTGGCAGGCAAGCACGAAAGCGCCGAGGCCCAACAGGGCCCCGGCGATCGCAGCGAATACACGGAATGTTATCGCTGACACGTGGTTACTTCCGCAGAAGGGCGATCAGAATACCGGCGCCGAACGCAATGCCCACCGCAGCAAGGGGATTTTCCTTGATGTGGGTCACGATCATTTCGCGAGCTTCCTTGGCCTGAACGCCGGCCACTTCAGCAAGTTGCTTGCCCTTTTCGAGGGCGGCGTCGGCCTTGTCGGCCGCGCTTTCGGCCATGTCCGACGCCTTGTGGGCAGCTTCGTGGGCGAACGAGGTTTTTTCTCCTCCCTGTTTCGTACGGCTGCCTGGCATCTGCGTTGTGGTATCACTCATTGTACACTCCATGATTTCTGTTGAACGTCACTCTTGAACGCAGGACGCGCGCGGATGTTCCCGCCGGCACGCATGAAATATTATGCAGTTTACGGATGGTTTTGCGTCGACCCTTTCGCCGCAGTGTACGAAGCGTGCCTCCGGAGGTATGACAACTTCAGGCAAGGCTGGTAAAATCGACGGACCCGGCTCCTGACATTTGTACGGAATAGACGCGATGAGCCGCCTCAAGCTGCATGCCGAACGTCACGCCTTTGAACGGATTGGATGGCTGAGGGCCGCCGTGCTTGGCGCGAATGACGGGATCGTGTCCACCGCCAGCCTCATTCTCGGCGTCGCGGCGGCTGAAGCCTCGCGCGGCTCAGTGCTCACGGCGGGCATTGCCGCGCTCGTCGGCGGGTCGATGTCGATGGCAGCCGGCGAATATGTATCGGTCAGCTCACAGTCCGACACCGAGAAGGCCGACATGGAGCGCGAGAAGGGCGAACTCAGGGACGATCCCGAGGGAGAGCTCGAAGAGCTTATCGGCATCTACGCCGCACGCGGGCTCGACCCGGCGCTCGCCCGCGAGGTCGCCTTGCAGCTGATGGCGAAAGATTCGCTGAAAGCGCACCTGCGCGACGAGCTTGGCATTTCCGACACGCACGCGGCCAAGCCGGTCCAGGCGGCGTTCACCTCGGCTGGGACCTTTGCGGTCGGGGCTGCCCTGCCCTTGCTGATCGCCGCGCTGGTGCCCCTGTCGTCGTTGGTGCTCGCGGTATCGGCCTCCACGATCTTGTTTCTGGCCCTGCTGGGGGCAGCGGGGGCGCGCACGGGCGGCGCAAAGATGGGCGCAGCGGTGTTGCGTGTCGTCTTCTGGGGCGCGCTCGCCATGGGCATCACCATGTTGATCGGAAAGCTGACCGGTACGGTGGTCTGACCCCCAAACGCGAAAACGCCCGGCAGGGCCGGGCGTTTCAGTCGCGGATAGTTCCGAGACAAGTCCAGAGTGGCGCGAGTGACGGGACTTGAACCCGCGACCTCCGGCGTGACAGGCCGGCACTCTAACCGACTGAGCTACACCCGCGCATTTTCTGGCCGCCCCTTCGAGCGAAGCGCCTCTCTAATCGCGCCTGCCTGCCGGGTCAAGCGGTCCTGATGGCTGCCCTGTGTTACCCCGAAAAAGGCCAGTTCCTGCCATTTGCCCTTCAGCTGCCATTCAAGGGACATAGTATCTGGTCATCTGATAACGAGACCCATAGACGGATTCGGAACATGAAGCGTATCGCCCTGATTGCAGGTGGAATTTTTGTGCTTTTGATCGGTGTGGCACTGGCTGTGCCATTCCTGATTCCGAAATCCGTTTACCGTGCCCAGATCGAACGGGCGGCGGGTGACGCACTGCAGCGCAAGGTCACGCTCGACGGCCAGGTCCGCCTCTCGCTGTTCCCCCGCATTGCGGCCAGTGTCGGCGGCATGAAAGTCGCCAATCCGGAAGGGTTCGAGGGCGCCTACATGATCGAAGCAGGCGAGTTGCGCGGCGCGGTCAAATGGGCCCCGCTCCTGTTCGGCCAGCGAGTCGAAGTGCATGAGCTGGCCTTCGTCGATGCGTCCGTGTCGCTACAGAGAAAGGCGGATGGCACCACCAACTGGGTGCTCGAGGACAAGGCGCCGTCCGAAGGCCCGGCTGCGGAGGGCGGCGGCTTTAACGGCGCCGTGGAGCATCTGCGCCTCGAGAACGCGAGCCTCACCTACCAGGACGATCAGGCCGGCGCGCGCTACGAGCTGCGCGAACTGGATCTCACCGCAGCCATGACGGCGCTGGACGAGCCCTTCGAACTCGACGCGAAAGGCTTCTTCCAGAGCCACCGGTTCGACATCCGCGCCAATCTCGACTCGCTCGAAGCTGCGACCACCGGTCAGCCCGCGACGCTCGAAGCGACGCTCGGCACCGACTTCGTCAAGGCCCGCTACGATGGCGGCATCACGCTCGGCGCCGTGCCCACGCTGGACGGCACGTTCTCGGCCAGCTCTGAATCCGTCAGCTCGCTGCTCGACTATGCCAACGTCGAAGTGCCGTTCGACCTTGCCAAGCTCGGCAAGATCAACGCCGAGGGCGATGTCTCCGGCGCGCTCGACACGCTGGCGATCAACGTCAAGAAATTCACCCAGTCATCCGAACTCGCGAAGACCGGCTTCACCGGCAAGATCAAACTGGGCCCTGAACCAGTTATCACCGGCAACTTCACCTTCGACGCGCCAAAGATCGACGCCCTGACGAAGTTCGCGGGCCTCAAGCTGCCGGTTAACGTCGCCCCGCTCGGCGCGCTCGACATCGAAGGCAAGCTCAGCGGCAAGCTGGCAGAGCCGGCTCTCGATTTCGAGAGATTGAAAGTCAAAGGCCCGCTCATAAACGCCAACTATGTCGGCGGCGTTGCGCTCGGCGCCGTGCCCCAACTCAATGGCAAGCTCACGTTCGATACGCCCAAGGCCGGTGAACTGGCGAAGCAGCTGAACGTCGAACTGCCCGCCGCTGCAGCTCTGGAGAAAGTGAATTTCAGCGGCAACCTGTCCGGCGCGGTCGATGCGCTGCAGCTCACCGCGATCGACTTCAAGCATGACGGCGACCTGCTGCAAGCGACCTACACCGGCGACGTCGCGCTGGCTGAACCTGGCACGCTGCAAGGCAAGCTGACCGCCTCCAGCGAACAGCTGCGCGCCCTTCTCGCGGCGGCTGATATCGAACTCGCGCCAGGCTCCACGATGCAGACCTTCTCGGCGACGAGTGATGTCAGTGGCACCTTCACGAACATCGCCCTTGCGGCGCTGGACCTGAAACTCGACGCGATCACGGCCAAGGGGAATGCCGGCATCGATCTGACCGGCCCCAAGCCGCGCCTTACCGGCAAGCTGAACATGGGTTCGCTGGACCTTTCGCCCTTCCTCGCACCGGCCGACCAGAAGCCGCAGGCTGCCAAACCGCTGGAAGCCTGGAGCAAGGACAAGCTGGATCTCGCAGGCCTGTCGGCTGCCAACGCGGATCTCCAGCTGACCACCACGCAGATCACACTTGGCAGCGTGAAGCTGACCGATGCGGCGCTCACGGCGCAACTGGTGGATGGCAAGCTCGCGGCTGACCTTTCGAAGTTCAAGGCCTTCGGCGGAAACTGGGAAGGCCGGATGACGGTCGATGCGGCGTCCGCAGTTCCCGCTGTCTCTTTCGCCATGCAGGGTGACAGTGTCGCCATGTCGAACCTACTCGGCACACTGGCCGGGTTCGACAAGCTCGCCGGTACCGGCGCTTTCAAGATCGACGCGACCACGCGCGGCGACTCCTTCGATGCCCTGGTGCGCGGCCTCAACGGCGAAGTCTCCACAAACCTCAGCGAAGGCGCCCTCAAGGGCATCAACGTCACGCAGCTCGTCCGCAGCGCCCAGTCGCTGCAGCAGGCCTTCGCCACCGGCAAGCTGAACACGCTCGACTTTCGCAATGTGCTCTCGCCCACGGCGGAGACGGACTTCACCAAGTTCGACAGCGTGCTGAAGATCGAGAATGGCGTCGCGAATGTTGACCTGCTCAAACTCATCAGCCCTGCTCTCGGCATCGATGGCACGGGCAGCATCGACATCGGCGGCCAGAAGCTCGACCTCCGCCTCGCCACCGCCATCGACAAGAAGGGTCAGGGCGCCGGCGCCGTGGTTCAGCTGAACGGTATTCCCGTGCCTGTCCGTCTCTCGGGCAGCTGGGACAAGCTCAAGGTCACGCCGGACTTCTCGGGCGTTCAGGCGGCGCTTGAAGCCGAACTGAAAGGCAAGTTGCTGGACGGGATCACCGGTGGGACCGGAAGCTCAACCTCGGACATCATCGGCGGAGTAATTGGCGGCCAGCCCAAGACCGGCACCACACCTGCCGTGCCCGCGACCGGGGAAACGACACCGCCCGCAGAGGCGGTACCGCCCAGGTCGACCGAGGAACAACTCGAGGACGCGGCCGAGAAAGCGGCGCGCGACGCTCTCGGGGGACTCTTTGGTCGCAAACGCCCGGCTACGCCCGAGCCTGAGCCCGAAGCCGAACCGGAAGACGCAACGCCCTGAGGGCGCCTAGGCGCGCTTCTCGCCGGTGAATGGCACCACATTGGCGTCCGAAATCACCTCGGGCTTCTCGATGACGACCCGCGGCAACTCGCCGGGGGCGCGCACGTCGACGACGTGGCCCAGATTATCCAGCGGCTGCGCGCGGCTGATGAAGAAGCCCTGCAGCTCGTCGCAGCCATGATCGCGCAGGAAGTCTGCCTGGAACAACGTCTCGACGCCCTCGGCCGTGCACCGCATGCCGAGCGACTTCGCCAGCGTCAGCGTGGCCATCGCGATGGCACGGCTGTCGGGACGGGACTCGATGTCCCTGACGAAGCTCTGATCGATCTTGATCTTGTCGAACGGGAACGAGCGCAGGTAGCTGAGCGAAGAATAGCCCGTCCCGAAATCGTCCAGCGAGATCTGCACGCCAAGATTCTTGATCTGGTGCAGCCGTTTGAGCGTAAACTCCGTATCCGTCATCAGCACGGACTCGGTGATCTCGAGTTCCAGTCGGTTCGGCGCGATATTGTTGGCAGCGAGCGCGTTGACGATCGTCGCCACCAACGTCGCGGAATGGATCTGCAGCGGCGAAATGTTGACCGCCACCTTCACATGATCCGGCAGGCGCGCCGCTTCCGCCAACGCAGCGCGGATCACCCACTCGCCCATGCGCGTAATCAGGCCATTGTCCTCGGCGAGTTCGATGAACTCGTCCGGGAACACGAGACCGCGCACCGGATGCTGCCAGCGCAGGAGCGACTCCACACCGACGATCTTGTGTGAACGGGCATCGACCAGCGGCTGGAAGAACACGCGCAGCTCGTCATGTTCGATCGCGCGCTCAAGCTCCGCTTCGATCTGAACGCGCGCCTTGGCCGAGGCCTCCAGCTGCGCCGTGAACATGCTCCACTGCGCCTTGCCGGTCCGTTTGGCATCGTAAAGCGCCAAGTCCGCATGCTTCAGAACTTCGCGCGGATCGGTCGTGAACGCATCAAACACGCGTACCCCGAACGAGGCCGAGCAATGCGCTGTCGAGCCCCAGATATTGTAAGGCTTGCGCATTACCTCGGTCAGCCGGCCGAAGAAGGATTCCAGCGCACCGCCTGCCGGGCGCTCGACGATCAGCGCAAACTCGTCGCCGCCAAGGCGCGCCACCATGTCTGTCTTCTCGGCCATGCTGTTGAGACGTGAGGTCACCTGGCGGAGCAACTCGTCGCCCGCCGGATGGCCCAGCGTGTCGTTCACCCATTTGAAGTTGTCGAGATCGAGCCAGAGCAGCGCTCGCACCGTGTTGGGCGATTGCGGCTTGCGCATCACCTTCTCGAGATGCTCCTGCATGGTCACCCGGTTGGGCAGGCCTGTCAGGCTGTCATAGTGCGCCATGTGCGCCATGCGGTCTTCGATCTGCTTCGACTGCGTGATGTCCGCTGCGACACCGCGAAAGCCGCGAAAGTCATGCCCCTCGAAGATCGGCTTGCCCGTCAGCGATACCCAGCATTCTTCGCTGGCTTCGTCCTGCACTTTCAGCACGATATCCCGGAAGCCCTGCTGACGGCGCAGGGCCGCTTCGAGAATCTTGCGCCCCTCGCCCGCCTCGAACAGCGAAGTCAGGAGTGCGCCCGTCTTCATGAAACCGGCAGAGTCGGAATTGGTGTCGAACACCAACGGGATCTCTTCGAGAAGGCCGTCCGTGTTCGTCTGCCAGAGCCAGTCCGATGTGCTTTCCTCGAAGTCCCGCAGCAGAAGGCCAATCAGCTGGGTCTGCTCTTGCACGGCAGCTTCGCTGAGGTGTTGCTCAATGAACTGCAGGTGCGACCAGCGCACTGCAAAGGTCAGCACGCCCAGGTAGACCATCGAGAGAACCGCGATCAGCTGGTACGCAGCGCCTGACTGTAACAACATCGAAAGGGCGAAGCCCATGCTGATGGGGATCATGAAGGACAAGGCGGCGCCCGGCAGGCGGGACAACAGGAACGTGCCGCCGAACATCATGCCGGCGAGCACAATACCCATGACCATCTGACCCTGCGGATCCGCCGAACGCATCACCAAGAGCGGCGCAACGGCCCAGAACAAACCGATGATCAGGGCTCCGCGCGACACGGCGTCGACATGCGCCTCCGACAGGTTCCCGTGGACGCTTGCCTTCCGTGTACGGATATGACGGAGGACGGCCAGACCGGTGATGAAGATGAAGCAGAAACCCCAGATTGCGAGAAGGTTGCCCGCCTGGGAATCGCGGAAAGACTGAAGGACTACCGCCACATTCAGCAAGTTCGCGAGCAGCATGACAAAGATCATGTTGCTGACAGTGTCGATCTGCTTCTTGCGCAGGCCTGACAGGTATTTGTCCGGCATCGGCAGGTCCCGAAGGAGCGCGCGCCACGACCCACTTGCCGCCGGCTGAGGGATCTGTTTTTCCATCCGTGTTTCTCCGGCCCGCTCAAACAGGCGCTCTTCACACCCCGAGATAGCAGAACAGCGTAAATGTCCCGGAACTGCGCTTTTTGAACTTGCGCAGTTGGCTTTTACCGGTCGTTCACAAACGCGCTTTGCAGCCGCTTCCAAGAAAGGCCGAAGCCTGGTCACGCATGGCCGAGAGCGATACCGGATCCAGCCGATCCAACGCTTTGTAAATCAACGCCATTCGGGGATTTCCTGCAAGACTTTCGCGGTTTCTGGCGATGAAGTCCCAATACAGAAAGTTGAATGGGCAAGCCCTCGGCCCAGATTTGGCGGTCACGTCATAGGCGCAGCCGCTGCAGTAATCGGACATTTTGTTTATGTAATTTCCGCTCGCGGCATAGGGCTTGGAGGCCATCAGCCCGCCATCGGCATGCAGCGCCATGCCATGCGTGTTCGGCAGCTCCACCCATTCGTAGGCGTCGGCATAAACCAGCAGATACCAGTCATTAACCTCAGCCGGAGCGAGCCCGGCAATGAGGGCGAAATTACCTGTCACCATCAGCCGCTGGATATGGTGCGCATAGGCGTGGCGTTTCGTCTGGCCGATCGCTTCAGCCATGCAGCGCATATCGGTTTCGCCCGTCCAGTAAAAATCCGGGAGCGGACGATGCGCGTTCAGCGTATTGGTCTGGCCGTAGCCCGGCATCTTCAGCCAATAGATGCCCCGAACATACTCACGCCAGCCGATGATCTGCCGGATGAAGCCTTCCACCGCATTCAGCGGCGCTCGCCCCTCGCGCCACTCGGACTCCGCCCGCTGGCACACATCCAGCGGGTCCAGCAGGCCGCAATTGATGTAGATCGACAGCAAAGAATGCCACATCCAGGGCTCGCCCTTCGCCATCGCATCCTGCCAGTCACCAAAGCCGGGCAGGATTTCGGTGATGAAATGATCGCGCGCTGCTTCGGCGCCGGCCCGCGTGGTCGCAAAAACCCACGGCTCGAGGTCGCCGAAATGGTCCGGGAAGCGCTCGGCCACGAACGCGATCACGTCCTGCGTCACCGCGTCCGCCGGCGGCAGGAAGCGCGGCGGGGGCGCCAGCGCTTTCGGCAGGCGCTTGCGGTTATCATGGTCGAAATTCCACTGCCCGCCCGCTGGCTCTTCCCCGTCCATCAGCAGGCCCGTCTTGCGCCGTACGTCGCGGTAGAAGAACTCCATCCGCAGCTGCTTGCGCCCCTTCGCCCAGGCATAAAACTCCGTGAGCGGAACGATGAAGCGCGTATCTTCGCGCAAGTCGACAGGCACGGGCATCAGGTCCCGCCAGGTTTCCATGTCCTGCAACAGGCGCCACTCTCCGGGCTTGGTGACGACAACCGCGGTAAGTGCCGGATCATCCTCCAGCGCTCGGGCCACTTCACCCCTCAACGAGCCCTGGTTCCCGGGGTCATCGAGGCGCACATAGCGAACGTTGAGCCGTGCACCGCGCAGTTCCTCTGCGAAGTGGCGCATCGCGGCAAAGAGGAACGCAATCTTCTTCTTGTGATGGCGCACATAAGTCGCTTCTTCAGCAACCTCTGCCATCAGCACCACGTCGCCCGGCCCGGCATCCTTCAGGGACGATAAGCCTGGCGACAGCTGATCGCCGAGGACCAGCCTCAGAACACCCATCCCCGCCCCGGTGCGCGCTAGTAAAAATTGGCGAGTACGTACTCGATCTGCTGGCCGCGCGCCTCGAACGCGAGTTTCACCCAGCGTCCGTCATCGTCATACCAAAGGTCCACATCCAGCGCAGAATCCATCAGATAGCGGTTGGCCTCTATCGTCTTGTTGCCAGCTTTTATCGTTTCACGGCCTTTGTTGACCACTTTCACGTTTAGGATTTCACCGTCCTCGGTGGACAGCAGTTTGCCGGTCAATGTCTGCGCATAGTTCCAGTGGCTCGCAGGGACGATCCCGGCCGGTGCCACGCCTTTGAAATCAGTGCCGCTGACATTCAGGGCATCGCCCTTGCGGGATGCGGTCACGGAACGCTTCTTGCCGTCATCATTGACGGTGCCTGATACTTTCTGGAGCTGACCATTCAGCCAGGTTTCCGTCGCATCAAGCTTATAGCGGAAAACAGTCACAGGACCGAGGCCAGCCTTGAGTGACACCGTGGTCTTGGCCACCAGAGCGCCGTTTGCATCCGTCGTGAACTTCACCGCATGGCTGCCGAACGGCTTGCCTTCGCGCAGCACGTTGAAGCTGATCACGTCGCCGGATTTGGGCTGCCAGGCCTTGGGCGAAAGCTCGGCCGCAGCCGGAAGCGCGGCGGAAGCCAAAAGGAAAAGCGAAAGAACAGTGCGACGTAAGGTCATTGCAGTCTCCAGGCAAAACGGGGTGGCTCAGCCACATAACAGATGCAGGCGTCTTCTCCTGCGGCGACCGGCTTGTGATGCATGCCGGGCTCGCCCAGCATCAGGTCACCTTTCCGGTAGTGTCCAAATTCGTCACGCAACTCGCCCTGGATGACCACGGTGGCCTCGGTGGCGGTGTGCCCATGCTTGGGAACGCTTTGCCCAGGAGAAAGTTTCATCAATCTTCCACCCGGCACCCCGACCGGATGATATGGCACGCCAAAGATGCCGCGTTTCCAGGGCACGCCCTGCCCCGCCGCATCCAGGATGGCGGTCGCGCCGGCACGCGTCCGCTTGCGTTTGTGATACCTGCGCTCCGGTTCGGGCTGCGCTGCCACGGCCTCGGGGTCCTCCGCTTCAAGCAGCGCACCGCCAATGATCGACCAGGCGAACGCCTCACGCGCCGCCTCTGGCGACAAAATCATGTGCAGGTCGGCCGCCAGCGCCAGCGATTCCGGGTGGTTGCCCGCCGCATGGTCCATCATGAACGCCGCGTAAGTGTCATCCCGCGTGAACAGCATGCCGTGTCAGCCTCGATTGCTCCATTTGATTTCAATACGCGCCGAAGCGCCCATTGGATCAAATCCCCGGCAACCCGTTGCCGCAGGTCGCGCAGCCCCTTAAGGCTGGGAAAAGCCCTGAACCTGCGAGGAAATGCCCGTCCATGACCGTCCACCGATCGATCGTTGACCTGATCGGCAACACGCCGCTGCTGCGCCTGAAACGCGCATCCGACGAGACCGGCTGCGAGATCCTCGGCAAGTGCGAGTTCCTGAACCCCGGCCAGTCGGTCAAGGATCGCCCCGCGCTGGGCATCGTCCGTGAAGCCGAAGCTGCCGGCCTGCTGAGACCTGGCGGTACAATCGTCGAAGGCACCGCCGGCAACACCGGCATCGGTCTCGCCCTTGTTGGCAAGGCGCTGGGCTACCGCGTCGTCATCGTCATGCCGCGCACCCAGAGCCAGGAGAAGAAGGACGCCATCCGCCTGCTCGGCGCCGAGCTGATCGAAGTGGACGCCGTCCCTTACGCGAACCCCAACAACTACGTGCGCTATTCCGGCCGTCTCGCCGAGGAACTGGCCGCCAGCGAGCCCAACGGCGCGATCTGGGCCAACCAGTTCGACAACCAGGCCAACCGCCGGGCGCACTATGCGACCACCGCCCAGGAAATCTGGCAGCAGACCGGCGGGAAGCTGGACGGCTTCATCTGCGCCGTCGGCTCCGGCGGCACGCTCGGCGGGGTCTCCCTCGCCCTCAAGGAAAAGAACAGGAAAATCCAGATCGGCATCGCTGATCCCGGCGGCGCGGCGCTCTATTCCTTTTACACGACCGGCGAGCTCAAGGCCGAAGGCACATCGATCACCGAAGGCATCGGCCAGGGGCGCATCACGGCCAACCTTGAAGGCATCGAAGTCGACAAGGCCTACCGCATCAACGACGACGAAGCCCTGACAGTGTTGTTCCGGCTGGTCGAAGAAGAAGGCCTCTGCCTCGGCGGCTCGGCCGGTGTGAACATCGCCGGCGCCGTCCGCCTCGCGAAGGACCTTGGCCCCGGCCATACCATCGTGACGATTTTGTGCGACTACGGTAACCGATACCAATCCAAGCTCTACAATCCTGAGTTCCTGCGCGGAAAAGGATTGCCCGTGCCGTCCTGGATGGAGAAATAAAGACATGGAAACCGGTGACCCCCTCGTCAGCGCCGAATGGCTGCTCAAGAACATCGAAGCCCCGGATGTCCGGGTCGTGGACGCGACGTATTTCGCGCCGTTCACGAACCCGCCCGAGACCGGCCGTCAGGCCTGGATGCGCGGTCACATTCCGAAGGCGGTTTACTTCGATATCGACGACATCGCCGACACCTCTTCGAACCTGCCGCACATGCTGCCCGACGCGGTGAAGTTCTCCTCGCGTGTACGCCGCCTCGGCCTCGGCGACGGCAACCGCATCATCATCTACGACCAGAACAATTTCTTCGCCGCCGCGCGCGCCTGGTGGATGTTTCGCGTCATGGGCCATCAGGATGTGCACGTCCTCGACGGCGGCCTCAATGCCTGGGTTGCGGAAGGTGGTCCGCTTGACGACATGCCGCCGATGACCGGCGAACGACACTTCACGCCGCGCGTGCGCAGCGATCTCGTCATGGACGGCAAGGCGCTTGAAAACCTGATCGGCACCGCCCGCACCGTCATCATCGATGCGCGCCCGGATGGCCGCTTCTTCGGCCGCGATCCCGAGCCGCGCGCCGGCCTTCCGTCCGGCCATATCCCCGGCAGCGTCAACCTGCCCGGCAGCCAGCTGATCACCGAAGATGGCCGCATGAAGCCGGCAGCGGAGCTCCAGCGCCTGTTCAAAGACCCGCTCGCCCCCACCGTCACCACCTGCGGCTCCGGCGTCACCGCCGCGATCACGGCGCTTGCCCTCGCCCGCCTCGGCAACTGGGATGTCGCCGTCTACGATGGTTCGTGGACGGACTGGGCCTCCGACCCGTCGCGACCGATCGCGAAGGCGCCTGCGTGAAGAAGGACGAGGCCGCCCCCGAAACGCGCCTCATCCACACGCGCGCGGACCGTCTCGGCCGCGTCACCGTGAATCCGCCGCTGGAGCGAGCCTCGACCGTCCTGTTCCGGGACGAAGCGGGCCTCTACGGCGCCAAGCCCACCTATGGCCGCATGGGCCTGACAGTGCACCGCGAACTCGAAGCGGCGATGTGCGACCTTGAAGGCGCAAAGCACGCCAGGCTCGCCAGCAACGGCCTGCAAGCCTGCGCGCTCGCGATCGCCAGCCTCGTCTCTTCCGGCGACCACCTCCTCTTCACTGACAGCGCCTATGGCCCGACCGCCCGCTATTGTGAGCGCCGCCTGAAGGCGATGGGCGTCGAGGCGGAGCGGTTCGATCCGCGCATCGGCGGCGAGATTGCCGCGCTGTTTCGCCCGAACACCAAGGCCATCTTCCTCGAAGCGCCGGGCTCGCTGACCTTCGAAATCTGCGACACCCCCGCCATCGTTGCCGCCGCATCGGAACGGGGAATACGGACGATCCTCGACAATACCTGGGGCGCCGGACTGCTGCACCAGCCGCTGGCGCTGGGCGTCGACATCTCCGTCCAGGCGCTGACAAAATACGCCGTCGGCCATGCCGATGCCTTCGGCGGCGCGGTGATGACGCGTGACAATGGCCTCGGCGCCCGCATCGCCGCGGCCTCCGAAGACTGGGGCATATCGCTGGCGCCGGACGATGCCTACCTCGCCCTGCGCGGCCTGCGCAGCCTTCACACTCGGCTGAAGGCGCACGAAGCGTCCGGTCTGGAAATGGCGCACTGGCTCGCGGGGCGCCCGGAAGTGGCCGACGTACTGCAACCCGCCCTGCCGGGCAGCCCGGACCATGTGCTATGGCTGCGCGACTTTACAGGCTCCAACGGTCTCTTTGGCATCATCCTGAACCCGCCGCCGGAGGGCGGCATGGAACGCTTCTTCAGCGCCTTGTCGCTTTTCTCGCTCGGCTTCTCCTGGGGCGGGTTCGAAAGCCTGATCATCCCCTGCGACCAGCAGCTCGAGCGAATGAAGGGCAGCTGGACCGAAACGCGCGCCGGTCCGCTGCTGCGCCTTCACATCGGCCTAGAGGCGACCAGCGATCTGAAGCGCGACCTCGAAAGCGCTTTCAAGGCATTGTCCGGGAACTGATGGTCGCCGTGGTCAGGGCGCCGGATGTTCGAAATTCAGGAACACGAACAGGTCTTCCACATCCGCGCCCATGTGGATCAGCGGCTCGGACGGCGGAATCAGGTTCTCCGCCCGCTCCCGGACGGCCACGCACCGGCGGGTCATGCTGGCTAGGTGCACGAAATCATCTGCGGTCGGCAGCGACTTGATCACGCAGGCATCGAAGTAGGGATAGTCCGCGTCCGCGCTGCAGCCGAAGGAGGACCTGTCGGGCCGCGCCGCCGTCATTACCATCCGGTTGGGCGCCGCAAGCGCCGGGATGAAGACGCCGGAATAGCAGGCCGACACGACCACAACGGTCGGCCGCTCGCCGCACCACTCGTCGACTAGCGTCTCCATCCGCGCCGGGCTGAGCAAGCCCTCGCTGCCCAGCACAATGCCTTCCGGCGACCCATGCGACGTGAAGTAAAGCAGGCAGCCCGCTTTCGCCGATTTCGCCCGCGACCCGATGGCCGCGAAAGCCAGCTCCGAGACAAGGGACGTGCCGCCGAGCCAGCGGGGCCGCAACGAGAGGTCCGCGATATTGACGGGGTCAAACCCTGCCGCGCCGAAGGCCTTGGTCAAGTCCCGCCGGGAATTCTCGAAAGCTTCGATGGGCGTTCCGTCGCTCGCCCGCCAGTCTGCCGCGAGGATGCCGACCGCCCATTCTTCCAGCGGCACATCCTCGGCCTTCACCTGTGCCTGGGCGGCGCCCATGCCCAGGGCGGCCAGAAGAAGCGCCAATGCAAACAGAGGCCGCCAAAGCATCCCGCTCTCCCAAGGCAACGTTACAGGAATGTATAAGATCAGGGCCGCCGCCGGAGCGCAAGCCGGATGCGGCAGGCCGAAAACCGGCCCTATTGAGGATAGGTGTCCAGGGATGGCTCCCGCCGCCAGCAATCGCAGCTGCCATCATATTGGAAGGCCTCGCCGTAATCGTTCACCCGGGTTGCGACGCCGTAGTTCCATCCGTGCACAAACTCATAGTCCGGGTCGCCGTAGCGGTCGGCATAGCCGTCCCCGGTATCGTCGCATACGGCATAGCCCTGCGCATTGACCCCGCATTCCCAGGCCGGAACCATGGTCATGGTGACCGACATGTCGTCCGCCGCCATCTGCAACCCGGCCGCAAAGGCCTCCATATCCGTCGATGTGCAACCTGCCAGCGCGAGCGACGCGGCGCCCACCATCCAGAAGCGCACCCGCGCGCCGATCCCCGTTGTCATTTCAGCCCAAGCTCCCGATTCCCTTCAAGTTATTCTGCCAAGGGCGCGCGTGAACGCAAGCTGAACCGCGCGTCAGGCCGGCTCGTCGCTCACTTTCACCACCAGCTTGCCGAGGTTCTTGCCTTCGAACAGGCGCGACAGGCTCGCCGGCGCCTTCTCGAACCCGTCGACGATATCGGTCTCGAACTTCAGCTTTCCTTCCATCAGCCACATCGCCATCTGCTGGATGCCTTCCGGGAAGCGCGGGAAATAATCGATGACGATGAAGCCCTTCACCAGCGTGCGCCGCATCAGCAGGTTCGCAAAGTTGTAGGGACCGGGCGTCGGCGCGGTATCGTTATAGGTCGAGATCAGCCCGCACAGCGGCATGCGCGAGAAGTCGTTGAGCCGCGCCATGACCTCGTCCATGATCCGTCCACCGACATTCTCGAAATTAATGTCGATGCCTTTCGGGCAATGCTTGTCGAGCATCGCGCCGACATCTTCTGACTTGTAATCGATCGCTGCATCGAAGCCCGCGACTTCGGTGAGCCAGCGGCACTTGTCCTTGCCGCCCGCAATGCCGACGACCCGGCAGCCTTGGATCTTCGCGATCTGCCCGACCATCGAGCCCACCGCGCCGGCTGCCGCCGAGACGACCACCGTCTCGCCTGCCTTCGGCTTGGCAATGTCCATCAGCCCGAAATAGGCCGTCATCCCGGTCGCGCCCAGCGGGCCCATATAGGCCGTCAGTGGAACGCCCGGCAGCCTCGGCATCTTCGCCAGCGCCGCGCCCGGCAGCGTGTTGTAGACTGCCCAGCCGGCGAGACCTGTGTTGACGATGTCGCCCGGCGCGAGGCCGTCGAACCGGCTCTCTGTCACCACGCTCAGCCCGCCGCCGCGCATCGCATCGCCGATCTGCACAGGCGGCAGATAGGCATCCATGTCGCTCATCCAGATCCGGTTCGTCGGGTCGAGCGACAGGTAGATCGTCTTGGCGCGCACCTGCCCGTCCTCGAGCGGCGTCAGCGCGCTCTCGACCAGCTCCAGATCCCCTTCGCGCAAATCCCCCACCGGCCGCTTGCGCAGCACCCAGGTCAGGTTCTTTTCATTGATCATGCCGTCCTCCCGATATCGTTGACCGGAAGGCTAGACGGAAATCGCCTCAGCGCAAGACGCCGCGGGTCGATTGCCAATAGGCATAGGCCGTAAGGGCGAACCCTATGACGAGGATCACGAACGGCATGAACTCCATGCCTTTCACAGGCGGCGCGGCGATTTCCTGCCAGCGTACATAGTAGCTGGCGGCCGAGGCGATGAACGCGGCGGCGAACAGGGTGACGGCCGTCTTGCTGCGCATCAGCAGCGCGAGGCTCGCGATCAGTGCACCGAACACGCCGATCGACCAGAGGCCGAACATCCACCAGGGCATGCTGTACCAGTAGGTCTGGATGTCTTGCGCGAACTGCGCCGTATAGGCGGGGTTGCGCGTCGTCTTCATCAAGAAGTCGAAACAGCCATACCCGTTCCACACCACGGCGAGAATCCCGACCGGCCAGATATGCCAGCCCGCTTTCGCGCCGAGAGGCGCTGCGTCTTCGGTCATGGCGGTTGTCCTATCCGGAGGCCGCCAGCCTACGCCGGTTCGGCCCCACCTCCAATGCCGCCCGGGATCAGCGCAGGAAGCCGCGCTTGGCCTGGTCGAAGGCGTAGTTGAGGATCAGCAGCGAGACGACGATGATGCACACCGCGAAGACGCGCTCCGACTGGAAGTCGGTCCCCGGCCGGGAATAGGTCAGCGCCATGGTGAAGATCGTCGCGGTGGTCGAGACCGCCAGGAAGCGAAGCGCCAGCAGCTGGCGCTTGAGCAGCAAGACCGAGCCGATCACGGCCGAGAAAACCGACAGCGCCCAGATGCCGAACACGAAAGGCGGCAGGCTGGCCCAAAGTGCGCGGGCGCCTTCCGGAAGGCTGTCGATATAGGGCGGAAAGCGGGTCAGGGTCGCGAGGAAATCGAACACGCCGAGCACATTCCACAGCACCGCAGCGGCGCCGATCAGGAAGAGATGCCAGGGTGCCTTAAGCGCGGGCTTCTGCACCGGCGGGGCAAGGTCCACGGCTTCGGGGAAGACGAGATCTTGTTGCATGCCACATTTCTACCACACTTATGAATGGCGCAAAGTAGAATCCGACTCGGCTAACGGCTGTTTAATCCTGTGCCCTCTTTCCGGCTCAGGGTGACGCGCCTGCATGCAGCGGCTAAACCCTCCCCAGCACAGAGGAATCGCCCATGGCCACGGCCGCCGTCACCGACAAAAGCCATCTCTACCTGATCGATGCGAGCGCCTACATCTTCCGGGCCTTCCACGCCCTGCCCCCGCTGACTCGCCAGTCTGACGGGCTGCCCATCGGCGCGGTCGCCGGCTTCTGCAACATGCTGTTCAAGATGCTCGAAGAGCTGAAAGGCGCCGAGCGGCCGACGCATTTTGCCTGCATCTTCGATGCTTCGGGCAAGACGTTCCGGAGCGACTTCTTCCCCGAGTACAAGATGAACCGGTCCGAGACACCGGAAGAACTGATCCCGCAATTCCCGCTGGTGCGCCGGGCGTCGGTAGCGTTTGCCGCGCATGCCATCGAGCTGACCGGTTTCGAGGCCGACGACCTCATCGCAACCTATGCCCGCGAGGCCGAGGCAAAGGGCGCGCGCGTCACCATCGTCTCGTCGGACAAGGACCTGATGCAGCTGATCACCGACAAGGTGCTGATGCTTGACCCGATGAAGAACAAGCTGATGGGCCGCGAGGACGTGATCGAGAAATTCGGCGTCGGCCCGGAGCTCGTCATCGATGTCCAGTCGCTCGCGGGCGACAGTGTCGACAACGTGCCCGGGGCCCCCGGCATCGGCATCAAGACGGCAGCGCAACTGCTGACCGAGTTCGGCACGGTCGAAGCGCTGCTGGAGCGTGCGGGCGAGATCAAGCAGCCGAAACGGCGCGAGACGCTGATCGCGTTTGCCGATCAGGTGCGCGTCTCGAAACGCCTCGTGACGCTGAAGGATGATGTGCCCCTGCCCGTCTCGCTAGAAGACCTGGCGGTGCAGGACCCCGATCCGAAAACGCTGATCGACTTCCTGGAAGAAATGGAGTTCCGCACCATCACGCGCCGGGTACGCGAGCAGATGGAGAAGGATGGCACGATCGAAGTCGCCCCGCCGGAAGCCGCTGCCATCGACCGCGCCGCCTATGTCTGCATCCGCGATCTGGCGACACTCGAAGCCTGGGTCGCCCGCGCTGTCGCGCAGGGCTGGGTGGCGGTGGATACCGAAACTGACGCACTGGATTCGGTCGGCGGCGGACTGGTCGGCGTCTCGCTCGCGCTCGCGCCGGGCGAGGCCTGCTACATTCCACTGGCGCATGTGGACCCGGATGTCGCCGCTGGCGGCGGCGACATGTTCGGCGCCGATCCGCCGCGCCAGATCAGGATGAAAGAGGCGCTTCAGGTTCTGAAACCGATGCTGGAGGACGCCGCCGTCCTCAAGATCGGCCAGAACATCAAGTATGATCTCAGCGTCTTCAAGCGTCACGGAATCCGGGTTGCGCCGATTGACGACACGATGCTGATCTCGTTCTCGCTGAATGCCGGCATCCACAATCACGGCATGGATGAACTCTCCGAGCGCTATCTCGGCCACAAGCCGATCTCGTTCAAGGATGTCGCGGGCAGCGGCAAGACGCAGAAGACGTTTGCCCAGGTCGCGCTCGACAAGGCGACCGAATACGCCGCCGAAGATGCCGACGTGACGCTGCGCCTCTGGCAGGTGCTGAAGCCCCGTCTGCGTCCGGAAGAGGTGACGACCGTCTACGAGACGCTGGAACGGCCGCTGGTGCCGGTGCTCGCCGCGATGGAACAGGCAGGCATCAAGGTGGACCGGCAGATGCTGTCGCGCCTCTCCGCTGATTTTTCGCAGCGGATGGCGGGGCTTGAAGCGCAGGCGCACGAGCAGGCTGGGCGCGCGTTCAATATCGGCTCGCCCAAGCAGCTCGGCGAAATCCTGTTCGACGAGATGAACATTCCGGGCGGCAAGAAAACCAAGACCGGCGCCTGGCAGACCGACGCGGACGTGCTTGAAGAACTCGCGGAAGCGGGCCATGCCCTGCCCCGCACGATCGTTGACTGGCGGATGCTGTCGAAGCTGCGCTCGACCTATACCGAAGCCCTCCAGGCCGCGATCAAGCCGGAGACGGGCCGCGTGCACACGAGCTACATGATGGCAGGCGCGCAGACCGGGCGGCTGTCTTCCACTGACCCGAACCTGCAGAACATCCCGGTACGGACGGAAGAAGGCCGCAAGATCCGCGAAGCCTTCATCGCCGAGGACGGCAATGTGCTCGTCTCCGCGGACTATTCGCAGATCGAACTGCGCATCCTCGCCCACATGGCCGACATTCCGGCGCTCAAGCAGGCCTTCAAGGACGGGCTCGACATCCATGCGATGACCGCCAGCGAAATGTTCGGAGTGCCTGTCCAGGGCATGGACCCGATGGTGCGGCGCCAGGCGAAGGCGATCAATTTCGGCATCATCTACGGCATCTCCGGCTTCGGCCTCGCGCGCCAGCTGGGCATTCCGCAGGGCGAGGCCAGCGAATACATCAAGCAGTATTTCAAACGCTTCCCCGGCATTCGTCAGTACATGGACGAAACCAAGGACTTCGCCCGCGAGACCGGTTTCGTGCGCACGGCCTTCGGCCGCAAGATCAACCTGCCGGACATGAAGGCCAAGGGCCCCGCCCGCGCCTTTGCCGAACGCCAGGCGATCAACGCGCCGCTGCAGGGCACCGCCGCCGACATCATCAAGCGCGCCATGATCCGCATGCCGGAGGCGCTCGCGGGCGCCGGCCTCAAGGCACGGATGTTGCTTCAGGTGCATGATGAACTCGTGTTCGAATGCCCCGAGAAGGAAGCCGAGAAATTGATCAAGGTCGCGCAGGATACGATGTCGAACGCAGACGGCCCGGCCATCAAGCTGTCGGTACCGCTCGTCGTCGAGGCGAAAGCCGCGAAGACCTGGGCGGCGGCGCACTGAGATGTCAGATACATCCCCCCCCGTGAACATCGAAGCGGCGCCGCAGGGCGGTTTCATAGATGCCATCGTCGAGATCGCGGGCGCCAGGAGCGATGCGCCGCAGACGCTCGGCCATGTCGTTGATGCGCTGGATGACCGCGCATTCGGCCTGCTGATCCTGATCCTCGCCATTCCCTGCCTCGTGCCGGGCCTGCCGGGCGCGCAGCTGATCGCCATCCCGATCTTCCTGCTGGGCCTGCAGATCGTGTTTGGCCGCAACGAGCCCTGGCTGCCGGGCTGGGCGATGCGCGCCAAGCTGAAGCCGGAATGGCTGACAGCGATTGCCGACTTTGCCTCCAAACGCCTGCGATGGACCGAGCGGCTGTCGCGCCCGCGCTGGCGGTTCATTGCGCATGGGGCGGGCGAGAAAATCCTCGGCCTGATCATTGCGCTGGCGGCCGTCACGATCATGCTGCCGATCACCAACACCATCCCCTCGCTGGCGATCACGGTGGCCGCGGTCGGCCTGTTGCAGCGCGACGGGATGTTCATGCTGGGCGGGGCGACGCTGGCGCTGGGCTGGATCACGGCGCTGGGCATCCTGATCTTCGGCCTGATCACCGGAGCCGGCTTTGCGGCCAGTTTTGTGGCAGACCATGCCCCCTGGGTGGCGGAGTGGTTCAAGTAGCCTGAACTGCGCAGGCGCCGTCTTCCGCCTGTCCCGATTGTAATCTATCCTGCCCGTGGGCTCGGGGGAGCGCATCAGGGTGGGCCAGATTGCATGAAACGCATCATCATCTGCATGGATGGCACCTGGCAGACGCTGAACCAGGCCAAGCACACCAACATCGCGATCATCGCCCGCTCGGTGGCGCACAAGGAAACGCTGCCGGATGGCACGCACATCCACCAGAACGTCATCTACAGCCAGGGCGTCGGCTCGACTGTCGGGGCGCTGGAGGAGGCGGGATTCTTCGGCAGCATGATTTACCGGACGACGCGCCTGTTCGGCGGCGCTTTCGGGGAAGGCCTCGAGGACATCATCGTCGAGACCTATCTGCGGCTCGCCTTCGTCTATGAGGAAGGCGACGAGATCTACATTTTCGGGTTCAGCCGGGGCGCCTTTGCGGCGCGCCGCCTGGCCGGGTTCATCAGCGTGGCGGGCATCGTCAGCCGTCGCCATGCCGAACGGGCGCGCGAGGGTTTCCGCCTCTATTACCGCGCGCCGCGCGATGAGGCGCCGCAAGCCGAGAAGGACCTGCACGCCGATCAGGCCCGCGCCTTCCGTATCCGCTATGGCAAGGGCACCCGCGACGAGACCGGCGCCCGCCGCGCCATCGACCGGGCGCCGCCGATCACCTATGTCGGCGTGTTCGACACGGTCGCGCAGCGCGGTGCGGGCGAGGTGCTGAAGTCCTACTTCTCGACCAAGAACAAGGACCGCTACCGCCTCAAGAACCGGCGGCTTGCCAGCAATGTGCGCGCCGCCCGGCATGCCGTGGCGATCGACGAATGCCGGGCCGGGTTTCCGGCGACACTGTGGGACGGGCTGGACGAGGAGAACACCCGCGTTGGCCGGAGCGTGTACCTGCAGCGCTGGTTCGTGGGCTATCATGGGGACATCGGCGGCGGCGGGCGGGAGGAGTTGTCCGCCTGGGCGCTGAAATGGATCACCGACGGGGCGGCGGCCGAGGGGCTGCGGTTCTATGGAACGGATGGCGGCGATACCTCTCCCCTCGTCGAGGCGATCGGCAAGGCGGCGTATGATGCACGGCCCGACCGGCCTTCGTTTGCGCGGTCGCTCAACATGATGAACTGGCCGATCCGCCCAAGGCAGGTCTGGCCGAAGACGCGCGGCAAGGACAAGAAGAAACCCAGCGTCAGCGATCTGGAAGTGCTGTTCGACGAGGCCGTGCTGGAGCGCGCGGCCAAGCGGGAGCTGAAGTACCGTCCAGGCGCGCTGCGGCCTTTCCGGAAGGCGTTCACCGAGCGGGCGGGCGCGCTGAAGGCACCGGTCGCGATCGAGCCGCCGGCTGATGGGCCGCCGCCGGCGTGATCTCCGGCCGGGCCAAGCTGGTGCTGGCCGTTTGGGGATCGAGGTTGGGAAAATGCCTGTGTGATCATCCAAGGAGTATAACTCCGTGGGCGGAGGTGTGGCGGAAGGTTCGGGGAAGTATTTTACAGGCGCTTGACCGGGATTGGATTTATCTTCCGGGTGGGCTGATTTTTATAGGCGCAAGGGGCGGCGCTGCCCGGCTTCGGATGGCTTCAACCGGGTTCACGGTGATGCATTCCGTGCATTCCGGATGTCGATTTTTTCTCATTCTTTCTCATTCTTTCTCGCTTTTTCTCATTTCTTCTCACTCAGCCTCGCCTGTTTGCCCTGGGTCCCGGTCTTCGCCTTTGGCGAAACCGGGATGACGACACAGGGACGTTTCGGGGTGTGGAGGAGCGGCAGATGAGCTCTTTGACCGGCTGCGCTGGCCGAGGGTGATGACATGACGCCCGCCCCCGCCCTTCACACTTGCGGCGGAATTCGCCGCAATGAATCGCCAGAGTGCCGCAATCCGGGCAACGGGGCGCCGCACTCCGTTGATTTTGTTGAAGCTCCACCAATGGAGGGCTTTTGAAATGGACCGAGCTGTGATTGAACCTTTTGCCAAGCGGACCGAAGCCTCATCTGGCTTGCGGCTGGCCGAGAAGGACAAGGCAATGACGACACTCGCACTGGTGGACGATGACGAAAACATCGTGGCCTCCCTCAAGATGTTCTTCGAGGCGGAAGGCTACCAGGTGCGCACCTATCATGACGGCGAGTCCGCCCTGCCCGCACTGACCGAGAGCCCGCCGGACATCGCCATCCTCGACGTGAAGATGCCGAAGATGGACGGGATGGAGCTGCTGCGGCGCCTGCGCCAGACGTCCGAGCTGCCGGTGATCTTCCTAACCTCGAAGGATGAAGAGATCGACGAGGTGATCGGCTTCAACATCGGCGCCGACGATTTCGTGCGCAAACCCTGTTCCAACCGGCTGCTGGCCGAGCGCGTGAAGGCGGTTCTGCGCCGGGCGCGCGGCGGCGTGGCCGGACCTGAGGAAGGCGACTCCAAGCCGATCGTGCGCGGCAAGCTGGTGCTGGACCCCAACCGCCATGCCTGCACCTGGGACGGCAAGACCGTGCGCCTGACGGTGACCGAGTTCCTGATCCTGCAGGCGCTGGCCTCGCGCCCCGGCTATGTGAAGAGCCGCGACCAGCTGATGGACGCCGCCTATGACGACCAGATCTACGTGGATGATCGCACCATCGACAGCCACATCAAGCGGCTGCGCAAGAAATTCCGCGAAGTGACGGACGAGTTCGATGCAATCGAAACGCTCTACGGCGTCGGCTATCGCTATACCGAGTAAGCACCCGGCAGAGATCTATATCGGCGGGGCGGGTGACGAGAGTTCCCGCCTCGTCTTATCGTATGCGGAGGCGCGCCGGGACGCGGTGCGCGGCAAGCGGCAAGTGCACTACCTGCCCCACTGGAAAATCACGGCGGCGCGCCAGCTGGCGGCCGAGCTGACCGGCGCCGGGCATCCGCTGGCCTTGATCGGGCACAGCTGGGGCGCCGATACGGTGCTGCGCGCGGCGGGCGCCTCGGACGCGGAAGTGTTCATCGTCGGCGCGGACCCGGTAGCGAAGCCGGTGAGCCGGATCACGGCGCGGGACGGACGGCCGGCTTCGGCGGCGCTAGTGCTGCATGTGGACGCCGAGCCGCCGGCCTATGACCGGTCAGACTATGTGAAGGCCGCCGGCTACCTGACCGGCGGCGGCGTGCCGCGCGCGTTCAGGTTTGCCGATACGCGGATTGCGGCGGTGCTCAACCACTGGAACTTCCGGGGGATGATGCAGACGAAGGGCAGCGACGGGCTATCAGCCGAAGACTTGCTGGCAGGGTTTCCGGACCGGCTCAGCCGAACAGCTGGCTGAGGCGCGCGCTCCAGTTCGGCAGGGCGAGCGTAAGGAACAGGAAGCCGAGGCCGGCGAGCACGCAGAGCGGCGAATAGATGCGGCGGTTGAGCGAGAGGTAGGGCTCTTCCGGCGCGGCGCGCTCGAAAGCCGGGAGGACGCCGACGATGCCGCGCCCGAGAAAGACGAACGCCAGCAGGAGGCCGACGGGGGCGAGGAAAGGCTTAGACTGCGGCACCGCCTCACTGTAGCCGCCGAGCAGGAACGCGGCCAAGGCTGCCGCGAAGAGCAGCACGGCGAGATATACAAAGGCCGCGCGCGAGGGCAAGCGCGTGATGCCGCGCCGGCCGATCAGAGAGCGGGCAAGTGACTGTTCATTGGCAAACGGAAAGGTGACCCCGGCGGCCCAGAGCAGGTAAAGCAGGCCGGCGGCCACGAGGACCAGGGCGAGACAATTGCCGACCAGTTCAGCCAATTCCGTACACTCCAGCCCATTCCCTGCGTATGACACTACATGCAGGGCAAGCTTGCCGCCAGAGCCGCGATTGAATAGCCAAGGGCCTGATCCTTACATAACAAACAGACAAGATGGAGTTCCCCCATGTCCGACCTTGAAAACACGCTGCTGCTGGAGACCTCCAAGGGCACCGTCAAAATCGCGCTGCGGCCGGACCTCGCGCCGGGCCATGTGAACCGGATCAAGGAACTCGCCCGTGAGGGGTTTTATGACGGCATCATCTTCCACCGCGTGATTGCCGGCTTCATGGCGCAGACCGGCTGCCCAAAAGGCACCGGCACCGGCAATTCCAAGAAGCCGGACCTGAAGGCCGAGTTCAACAAGGAGCCGCACGTGCGCGGCACCTGCTCGATGGCGCGCACTTCGGCGCCGAACTCTGCCAACAGCCAGTTCTTCATCTGCTTCGGCGACGCCTCCTTCCTCAACGGGCAATACACTGTGTGGGGCCAGGTGACCGAGGGCATGGACGCCATCGACGCGCTGGCCAAGGGCGAGCCGCCGCGCAGCCCGGACCGCATCGTCTCGATGCGTGTCGCCGCCGACGCCTGAAGACGGCGGAGCGGGCGGGAGGGGACATGTTGATGCCGGAAGCCAGCGCCCCTCGCCGCCGGCCCCCTCTGCGGCGCAACACGACGATCCTCGGCTCGCGCATTGCGCGGCTGATCTTTGCGTCGAACCTCGCAGGCCTCGCGATCCTGATCATCGGCGCGATGGTGCTGAACGAGATGCGCGCCGGGTTCGTCGCCTCCAAGCAGCAGGACCTCGAGGCGCAGGCGCAGATTTTCTCGAGCCTCTTGTCGGATGATGCGACGACGCCGGAGCCGGGGCTCAACGCCGAGGCGGCGCGCCAGACGCTGCAGCGGCTGAACCTGCCGGAACGGGTGCGCGCGCGCATCTTCACGCCGGAAGGCGAACTGATCGGCGACAGTTATTACCTCTCCGAGCGCGTGGACGTGACCGCCCTGCCTCCGCTGAGCGAGCCGGGACTCTTGGCCCGGACAGGCCGCGACCTTTCCGAATGGGCGGGCAGCGCGTTCGACTTCTTCTCGCCGCGCCGCTCCTCCGAAGCGCTCCGCTCACAGAGTTTCGAGGATGAATTCGAGATTGCCGCTCTGGGCGGTCAATCGGCGAGCCAGCGGTTCTCGGATCGGGGCAACCGGGTGATCTCGGTATCGATGCCGGTGCAGCGGGTGTCTGCGGTCGTCGGCGTGCTGGTGCTGGAGGCGAGCGACATCGACGAGATCATCCGCGCCGAGCGGGTGGCGCTGGTGCCGTTCATTGGCGTGGCGGTGCTGATGGCATTCATCACGTCGGTGCTGCTAACGCTGGGGATCGCGCGGCCCTTACGGCGGCTCGCGCTGGCGGCGGACCGGATCCGGTCGGGCGCGTCCGACAAGATCGACGTGCCGCTGCTGACGCAGCGCACCGACGAGATCGGGGACCTTGCGACCTCGATCCAGAGCATGACCGAGGCGCTGCTGGAGCGGATCGAGGCGAACGAGCAGTTTGCGGCGGACGTGGCGCATGAACTGAAGAACCCGCTGACGTCCATCCGCTCCGCCGTGGAGACGCTTGAGCGGGTGAAGGACCCGGACGCGGCGACGCGGCTGCGGCAGGTGATCACCTCGGATGTGAAGCGTCTCGACCGTCTGATCACGGACATTTCGAATGCCTCGCGCCTCGAGGCGGAGATGACGCGCCTGCCGGCGGAGCAGATCGACATTGCCAAGTTCGTGCGCGATGTGGTGCGCACCTATGAGGGGATCGGCGAGGGCGAGAGCGCGGTGCATGTGTCGTTCACGGATGCGACGATGGGCGCGCGGCTGGTGGTGCGCGGGCGCGAGGGGCCGCTGGGCCAGGTGTTGCGCAACCTGATTGACAATGCGCGCTCCTTCTCGCCGGGCGGCTCGACCGTCGAGGTGCGCCTCGACCAGACGAATGACGGCCCGCGGACGATTGCGCGCCTGACGGTGGAGGATTCCGGCCCGGGCGTGCCGCCGGACAAGCTCGAGACGATCTTCAACCGTTTCTATACGGATCGTCCGAAGGGCACGGCCTTCGGCAACAATTCGGGGCTGGGCCTGTCGATCGTCAAGCAGATCATCGCGACGCATCGCGGCAAGGTCTGGGCGGCGAACCGGACCGAGGGCGGCGCGAAGTTTACGGTGGATTTACCGGCGGTTTGAGCTTCAAGCCCCTCACGTCCTGGTATACTTCCAGTTTCTGGCTTTGCCTTCGGCGAGCCATTCAACGGCTTGCTCGATACGGCGGATGCGGGTGGCGTCCTGTTTAGCGTCCGTGATCCAGGTGATGTAGTCGCGCTGGTTGAAGGGCGAGAGCGCCTTGAAGGTGGCGGCGGCGGGTTTGGAGGCTTTCAGCGCTTTCGCCAGATCAGCGGGCACGTCAGGCGGGGGTTTGGGCGGTTTCCGCGCGGCAGCGGGACCGGCCTCGATCTTCTGCATGCGGACCTTGAGGACTTTGGCGAGGGCGGCTTTTGATGGCAGGTCGGCCATCGTCTGCATCTTGCCGAATTCGCCCATGCCCTCGGCGCCTTCCTCTTTGCGCTCGCCCTGCACGAAGAAGGCGACGTGGCTTTTGAAGCCGGCGAGGCCGCAGAGGTTCTTGCCCCGATACGACAAGGACGGCGCGCCCCACTTGATCGTTTCCTCCGCCTCCGGACAGATGGCGTGAGCCATCTCGCGAAGACGATGCAACATCGGCTGCGCAAATTCCGCAGCCTTCTCGATGTAGGCGTCAACGCGGGCGTCTGTCTGCATCAACGGTTCTGGCGGTTGTCGATCAGGTCGGTGACGACTTCCGGGTCAGCCAGCGTGGAGGTGTCGCCGAGACTGCCGAATTCGTTCTCGGCTATCTTGCGCAGGATGCGGCGCATGATCTTGCCGGAGCGGGTTTTTGGCAGGCCGGGGGCGAACTGGATCAGGTCAGGCGAAGCGATGGGGCCGATCTCGCCGCGCACGTGCTGGACGAGGTTCTTGCGCAGCGCTTCGTCCGCGACGACGCCCTGGCGGAGCGTCACGTAGGCGTAGATGCCCTGCCCCTTGATGTCGTGCGGGTAGCCAACGACGGCGGCTTCGGCGACGGCGTCATGGCTGACGAGCGCGCTTTCGACTTCGGCGGTGCCCATGCGGTGGCCGGAGACGTTGATGACGTCATCGACGCGGCCGGTGATCCAATAGAAGCCGTCCTCGTCGCGGCGGCAGCCATCGCCGGTGAAATACTTGCCGGGATAGGCGGTGAAATACGTGTCGACGAAGCGCTGGTGATCTCCGTACACGGTGCGCATCTGGCCGGGCCAGCTGTCGGTGATCAGGAGGTTGCCGTCAGCGGCGCCTTCGAGTTCCTTGCCTTCGGCGTCCACCAGCACGGGCTGGATGCCGAAGAAAGGGTGCGAGCCGGCGCCGGGTTTCATCACGGTGGTGTTCGGCAGCGGCACGATCAGTGTGCCGCCGGTTTCTGTCTGCCACCAGGTATCGACAATGGGGCAGCGGCCTTCGCCCACAACATGGAAATACCATTCCCAGGCTTCGGGGTTGATCGGCTCGCCGACCGTGCCGAGGAGGCGGAGGGACTTTCGGTGCGCCTTCTTCACCGGGCCTTCGCCTTCGCGCATCAGGGCGCGGATGGCGGTGGGGGCGGTGTAGAAGATGGTGACCTTGTGATGGTCGCAGACTTTCCAGAAGCGGCTGGCATCCGGGTATGTCGGCACGCCTTCGAACATCAGGCTGGTCGCGCCGTTGGCCAATGGTCCGTACACGATGTAGGTGTGGCCGGTGACCCAGCCGACATCCGCCGAGCACCAGAAGATGTCGTTTTCCTTCAGGTCGAAGACGTATTCGTGCGTCATCGAGGCCCAGACGAGATAGCCGCCGGTGGTGTGCAGCACGCCCTTCGGCTTTCCGGTGGAGCCGGACGTGTAGAGGATGAAGAGCGGGTCTTCGGCGCTCATCGGCTCGGGCGGGCAGTCGGCGGAGATGTCCTTGCCGATTTCGTGCAGCCAGTGGTCGCGGCCGTCGACCATCGGCACGTCGGCGCCGGTGCGCTGGACGACGAGGACGGATTTCACGGTGCCGCCGGCGATCTCGCAGGCGCGGTCGACGTTGGCTTTCAGCGGCACGGTCTTGCCGCCGCGCAGGCCTTCATCGGCGGTGATGATGACGGTTGATCCGCAGTCGGTGATGCGGCCTGCGAGGGCGTCCGGCGAGAAGCCGCCGAAGACCACCGAGTGGACGGCGCCGATGCGCGCGCAGGCGAGCATGGCGTAGGCCGCCTCGAGGATCATCGGCATGTAGATGGTGACGCGGTCGCCTTTCTTGACGCCGAGCTGTTTCAGCACATTGGCGAACTTGCAGACGGCGGTGTGCATCTGCCTGTAGGTGATCGTGTAGGTCTCGCCGGGGGCGTCGCCTTCCCAGATCATCGCCGCCTTGTCGCCGCGCTTTTCGAGGTGGCGGTCGAGGCAGTTGGCGGAGACGTTGAGGACGCCGTCATGATACCAGCGCACGTGCAGGTCGCCGGTTTCCCAAGAGACGTCCTTCACCTGCGTGTAGGGCGTCATCCAGTCCAGCCGCTCGCCCTGCTCGCCCCAGAAGGCGATGGGGTCCGCGAGCGAGGCGGCGTAGATCTCGCGGTATTTCTCCGGCGTGAGGTTGGCCTGCGCGGCGAAGGCTTCGGGAACGGGATAGGATTTCGACGTATCGCTCATGGATCGGGCCTGACTGGTTTGCTGGGCCTAGTCTACCGGCGCCATGCCCGAGTCCGCAATGCCGTGGGAGCGGCGGGTGCCGGGAATCCGGATGTCCTCGACGAGGTCCTGGATGTCCTGCGGCGGCGGCTTTGTCGCGAGGGAAACGGCGACGCCGACGAGGATCGAGAGGATCATCACCACGAAGCCGATGCCCTCCGGCGAGACGCCGAGGAACCAGTCCTCCGCCGTGGCGGCCTTTCCGGCGCCGAGCTTGAAGTGCCAGATGTAGGCGAAGGTGGGGATCAGGCCGGTAAGCATGGAGGCGATGGCGCCTTCCCGGTTCATGCGCTTCCAGAAGATTCCAAGGAGGATGACCGGGAAGAGCGAGGCCGCCGCCAGGCCGAAGGCGAAGGCGACGACCTGCGCGACGAAGGCGAGATCGGCCGAGTATATGCCCATGAAGCCCGCCGCGATGACGGCCGCGGCGGCGGCGGCCCGGGCGACGCGCAGCTCGGTCTTGTCGGTCATGCCTTTGAAGAAGGTGCGGCGGCAAAGGTCGTGGCTGACCGCTGAGGAGATGACCATCAGGAGGCCGGCAGCGGTGGACAGCGCGGCGGCGAGACCGCCCGCAACGACGAGGCCGATGACCCATTCCGGCAGCTGCGCGATCTCGGGATTGGCGAGGACGTAAATGTCGTTGTTGACGGTGACTTCGTTCTCGAGGCCGTCCGGCGCGGCAGGGCCGCGGATCTGCATCTGGCCGTCGCCGTTCTTGTCGTCGAAGGCGACGAGACCGGTAGTTTCCCAGTTGGCAAACCAGGCGGGACTCGGCGTCTCGCCGGCCTCGCTGACAAGTTGGCTGCCTTCCGCGTATTCCGCGGCGGGCACATAGGTCGTCTCATTGACCGACTCGATGATGTTATGTCGCGCGAAGGCGCCGACGGCCGGGGCGACGGTGTAGAGGATTGCGATGAACACGAGGGCCCAGCCCGCCGACAGGCGCGCGTCCGCTGCGTTTGGCACCGTGAAGAAGCGGATGATGACGTGCGGCAGGCCGGCGGTGCCGAACATCAGCGCGGCGGTGATGCAGAAGATGTCGAAGTTGGTCTTGGATGACGAGAGATAGCTTTCGAAGCCGAGGCCTTTCACGGTCTCGTCCAGCTTCTGCAGCATCGAGACGTCGTCGCCCTTGAGGTTGCCGATGAAGCCAAGCTGCGGGACCGGGTTGTTGGTGAGCATCAGCGAGATGAAGATGGCGGGCACGGTGTAGGCGAAGATCAGCACGACGTATTGCGCGACCTGGGTGTAGGTGACGCCCTTCATGCCGCCGAGCACGGCATAGACGAAGACGATGCCCATGCCGAAGAAGATGCCGGTGTTGAAGTCGACACCGAGGAAGCGCGAGAAGGCGATGCCGACGCCGGACATCTGGCCGGCGATATAGGTGAACGAGACGAACAGCGCGCAGATGACAGCGACGATGCGGGCGGTGCCGGAATAGTACCGGTCGCCGACGAAGTCCGGCACGGTGAACTTGCCGAACTCGCGCAGGAACGGGGCGAGCAGCAGCGCGAGCAGCACATAGCCGCCGGTCCAGCCCATCAGGTAGACCGAGCCGCCATAGCCCATGCCGGCGATCAGGCCGGCCATCGACAGGAAGGAGGCGGCGCTCATCCAGTCGGCAGCGGTGGCCATGCCGTTGACGACCGGGTGGACGCCGTGGCCGGCGACGTAGAAGTCATTGGTCGAGCCGGCGCGGGCCCAGAGGGCGATGCCGATGTAGAGGCCGAAGGTTCCGAGAACCCAGATCAGTGTCCAATCCATGTCTCAGCCCTCGATCCGGTATTTCTTCTCGAGGCGGTTCATCGCGGCGCAGTAGTAAAAGATCAGCGCGACGAAGACGTAGATCGACCCGTTCTGGGCGAACCAGAAGCCGAGCGGGGCGCCGCCGATATGGAACTGGTCGAGGAATTCGCGGAAGAGGATTCCGGCGCCGAAGGAGACGAGGAACCAGAGTGCGAGGAGGGTCAGCGTGAGGCGGATGACCTCGGGCCAATAGCCCTTGCGGTCTGGCGATTGGTCTGGCGATTCTGGCGCGTCGGCCATGTGGTCCCTCCCCGGACTCGGTGTTCCGGTGATGTGGCAGCACTAAACCGGCCCGATCAAGCCTTTACTTGGCGCAAGGAGCGCGTTCTGATCGGCGGCAACAAGAAACAACGGGAGGACAGGCCATGTTCAACAATACTGAATGGCTGAGCCAGGTGCGCGAGGACGTGATTGATCCGGCGCGCGAGATTGTCGATCCGCACCATCATCTCTGGCCGAAGCCGCATCTCGAATATGATCTGGAAGAGCTGTGGTCCGACACGCAGGACGGGCACAAGGTGGTGCAGACGGTGTTCATGGAATGCGGGTCGGCTTATCGCTCAGACGGGGCGGAGCATCTGTTTCCGGTGGGAGAGACGGAGTTCGTGACGGCGGCGGCGCTGCGGGCGGCGCGGGAGCCGTCGAAGGCGCAGATTGCCGGGATCGTCGCGCATGCGGATTTGCGGCGGGAGGACCTCGACGCCATCCTGAACGCGCATGAGGTCTCCGCGCGCGGCCTGTTCCGGGGCATCCGGCATTCGGGGTCGCGCGACGAGAGCGGCGCGGCGCTGAGCATTCCGGGACGCGCACCAAAGGGCCTGTTCGAGAACGCGGATTTCCGGCGCGGTGTGGCGCGGCTGGGAGAGCGAGGGCTGACCTATGACACCTGGATCTACCATCATCAGCTGACGGACTATGCCGCCCTTGCACGCGCGGTGCCGGGCACGGTGATGATTCTTGACCATTTCGGCACGCCGCTGGGCGTCGGTCCGTATGCGGGCAAGCGGGACGAAATCTTCGCGAAGTGGAAGGACGACATTGCCGCGGTGGCGGCCTGCCCGAACGTGTACGCGAAGCTCGGCGGGCTCGCGATGCCGGACAATGGCTTTGGCTGGGCCGGGCGGGAGAAACCTCCGGGATCGGATGAGTTCGTCGAGGCGCAGGCGCCGTGGTATCATCACGCGATCAAGGTGTTCGGAGCCGAGCGTTGCATGTTCGAGAGCAATTTCCCGGTGGACCGGCTGTCGCTCAGCTACCGGACTCTGTGGAACGGGCTGAAGAAGATCGCGAAGGACTATCCGGAGGCCGCGCAGGCGGCGATGTTCAGCGGGACGGCGCGGAAGGTCTACAAGCTGGAGGGCGTGCGATGACGAAACTCCCGCCCCTTCCCGCGCAGCCTGCGGGCGTGCCCTGGCCGACAACCGAATGGCCGGAGGCGAAGCCGGGTACGGCGACGGCGGCGAAGCTCGCGCCGCTGCTGGATCTTGCGTTCAGCGATCCGGCGCCGGCGAGCCTGGGCGAGACGCATGCTTTCCTCGCCGTGCAGGGCGGGCAGATTGTGGCGGAGCGGTACTGGACCGGGTTCAGGCCGGAGAGCACGCATCATTCCTGGTCGCAGGCCAAGAGCATGACGCAGGCGCTGGTCGGCATTCTCGTGCGCGAGGGCAAGCTCGACATCTACGCGCCGCCCGACGTGCCGGAATGGCAGGGTGCGGACGATCCGCGCCGCACGATCACGCTGGACCAGCTCTTGCGGATGTCGAGCGGGCTGAAATTTGCCGAGGATTATGTGGATGCGGGCGTCTCGGATGTGATCGAGATGCTGTTCGGGTCGGGCAAGGAGGATGTCGGCGGGTTTGCCGCGACGTTCCCGCTGATCCATCCGCCGGGCACGGCGTGGAGCTATGCGAGCGGGACGACGAATATCGTGGCGCGGATTGCGGCGCGGGCGCTGGGGGCGAGCGGTGAGGCGTTCCGGGCGTTCATGTTCCGGGAACTGTTCGGGCCGATCGGCATGACGTCGGCCGACCCGAAGTTCGATAAGGCGGGCACGTTCATCGGCTCGTCCTTCTGTTTCTGCACAGTGCGGGATTTTGCGCGCTTCGGGATGCTGTACCTGCGCGGCGGCGTCTGGGATGGGCGGCGCATCCTGCCGGAGGGCTGGGTGGACTATGCGCGCACGCCGACGCCCGTGCCGCCGACCGAGACCTATGGCTATGGCGCGCACTGGTGGCTGGGCATGGCGGGGCCGGGCAGCTTCTCGTCGAATGGCTATGAGGGGCAGTACACGGTGATGGTGCCGGAGCTGGACCTGATCCTCGTGCGCAACGGGAAATCCCCGCTGGACCAGAAGGATGAGGTCATGCGCTGGATGGGCGACATAGCGGACTGTTTCAGGGTCTAACGGCCCCGCTTGCCTTCCCATTCCCCTTCCCCTATACGCCCGCCTTCAAAGGACGGCGCCAGGCCGTACCTGTCAGGTTCCGACTTTCCCCAAGGGAAAGCGCGGTCCAGGGCGAAAGGAAACCAAATGTCCAAGCACAAGATTTCATTCAATGTTGACGTGCGTGAGCGCGTCGGCACCGGCGGCGCCCGTGAGGCTCGCCGCCAGGGCTTCGTGCCCGGCGTCCTGTACGGCGGCGATCTCGCCCCGGTCGCCATCAATCTAAAGAAAGCCGAAGTGATCAAGGCGATCGAAACAGGGCAGTTCCTGAACGCGACCGCCACGCTGATCCACAAGGGCGAGAAGCAACTCGTGATCCCGCAGGGCATCCAGATGCACCCCGTCTCCGACCAGCCCTGGCACGTCGACCTGCGCCGCGTCGAGCCGGACCAGATCATCAAGGTCGAGGTTCCGGTCCACTTCAAGGGCCAGGAAACCAGCCCCGGCCTCAAGAAGGGCGGCACGCTCAACATCGTCCGCCACGCGGTCGAGCTGAACGTTCCGGCGGCCAAGATCCCGGAATACATCGAGGCCGACATCTCGGCGCTCGAAGTCGGCGACAACATCAAGATCTCGGACATCAAGCTGCCGAGCAACGCGACCCCCGCCATCACCGACCGTGACTTCACGATCGCCACGATCGCAGGCCGCGGCGGCAAGGCTGAGGAAGAGCCCGCAGCGGCAGCTTCGGCAGATGCCGTACCGGCCGCCAAGGCCAAGGCACCGGCTGCAGGCGCAGCAGCCCCAGCCAAGGGCGCTGCCCCGGCCAAGGCCCCGGCGAAGCCTGCCGGCAAGAAGTGATCCTTCTGGACAATCTGGAGGCCGCCCGTCACAAGCGGGCGGCCTCTTTGATTCCGGGGGCGGATGAAGGACGGACAGGCGAGCCATGCTGATCCTTGCCGGACAGGGAAACCCGGGCGCGAAGTACGCCAAGAACCGGCACAATACCGGCTTCTTGCTGCTCGACCGGATTCACGCCGCGCACAGCTTCGGGCCGTGGCGCGCTAAGTTCGATTCCGAGATTTCCGAAGGGGCCATCGACACCCCGAACGGCCGGCTGAAGGTGCTGCTGCTGAAACCGCTGACCTATTACAACGAGTCCGGACGGGCGCTGTCGAAGGCGTGCGCGTTCTACAAGGTGGGGCCGGAAGCGGTCACGTTGATGTATGACGAGATTGATCTTGCGCCGGGCCGCGTGCGCGTGAAACGCGGCGGCGGCGCGGCGGGCAACAATGGCGTGCGCTCGGCCACAGCCCACCTAGGCCCCGACTTCCGGCGCATCCGCGTCGGCGTTGGCCATCCCGGCGACAAGGCGCTGGTGATGCCCTACGTGCTGTCGGATTTTCCGAAAGTCGATCTCGAATGGTTTGTTCCGCTCGGCGACGCGATCTGCAAGGCCCTGCCCTACCTGCTGGCCGATGACGACGAGCGGTTCCAGACCGAGGTCATGCGGCTCGCCCCCGCCCCGAAACTGGACCCGAAACAGGCGGGCCGTCCGGGGACGGAGTAACGACGGTCAGGCCTTGCGCACAATCACCATGCTGGAGCGCGTGGAGTCCACGACGACCCGGTCGCCAATGTTCAGTGCGCCTTCGCCGTCAGCGGCTTCAGCGCCCCAGACGGTGTCACCGATCCGCACCTGGCCTTGCCCGCCGTTGAATTCCCGCGTGATCTCGCCGCGCTGGCCGACCAGTTGGACCATGCGCTTGTTGAGTGTCGGGTGTTCCGGCGCGGCCTTGCGCATGTTCGGGAAAACCGAGCGGCTGAGGACGATCAGCGCGACGGACGCGAACATGAAGACGAGGATCTGGACGTGCCAGGCGGTGGCCGATTCCGGCGCAACCGAGGCGAAGATCGCCGTCAGAGCTGCCGCGATGGATGCCATCAGCAAGTCGAACGTGCTGGTCACCATCTCGACGCCGAACAGGATCAGGGCGAACACCAGCCAGTGCCACCAGGTGATCTCGGAGAGCAGTTGTTCCATGTAAATAGCCTTCTTCTGCAGGCGGAGGATCAGGTGCGGGTCGGCGGCACGGCGCTACCGGCCGGGCGCGGTGCGGCGTTCGCCGCTTTCGCCGAGTCCGTCAGCCCACGGATACCCTCGATGGTGCCGAGGATGGACGAGAATTCCGCCGGGATGATGACCGTGCGCTGCTGCGGTGAGGTCGCGAGTTTCTCGAACGCGGCGACATAGGCCTGGCCGAGGAAGTAATTGATCGCGTTGACGTCGCCCTTGGCAATCGCCTCGGAGACCATGGCGGTAGCTTTCGCTTCGGCTTCGGCTTCGCGCTCGCGGGCTTCGGCGTCGCGGAAGGCGGCTTCCTTGCGGCCTTCAGCCTGGAGGATCTGCGACTGTTTCTGGCCTTCGGCCTTGAGGATCGCCGATTGCTTTTCGCCTTCTGCCGTGAGGATTTCCGCGCGCTTCAGGCGCTCGGCCTTCATCTGGCGGGCCATGGCTTCGGTGATGTCGGCCGGCGGGGTGAGGTCCTTGATCTCGATACGGGTGACCTTGACGCCCCAGGGGAGCGTCGCAGCGTCGATCGTGCCGAGCAGGCGGGCGTTGATCTCGTCGCGGTTCGAGAGGACCTGGTCGAGGTCCATCGAGCCGACCACGGTGCGGATGTTGGTCATCGAGAGGTTGGTGATGGCGCTGACGAGGTTGTTGACCTCATAGGCGGCCTGCACCGCGTCGACGACCTGGATGAACACGATGGCGTCGCAGGAGACCATCGCATTGTCGCGTGTGATCACTTCCTGCTGGGGCACGTCCAGCACGGTCTCCATCATGTTCATCTTCCGGCCGACCCGGTCGAACAGCGGATTGATGACGTGCGGGCCGGGCGACAGCGTCTTGGTGTACCGGCCGAAGCGCTCGATCGTCCAGTTATAGCCCTGCGGCACGAACTTCAGCGCGCCGAACAGGCCGATGATGACGACGACGAAAATCAGCAGGAATGCTGAGATGATGATATCCATGGGGTCCCTCTCCACGTGCAACTTACGAGTCAGATGGGGAAGGATTTGCCGTTATTCAATAAATTCAAACACAAAATCGACCTGCCCGTTCCCCGAGCAAGCCGATCATGGTCGTATTCGGTTAAGGTTCGTTAACGGCCCGCTCTAGAGTTGGGCGAGCAGGTAGTCCGCCGCCGAGACCTTGAACTCGCCGCCCTGCTCCACGTTGAGCTCGGCAACCACGCCGTCCTTCACCAGCATCGAGTAGCGCTGCGAGCGCTTGCCCATGCCGAAACCGGAGGCGTCCAGCTCGAGGCCGATGGATTGCGCGAAGGCGCCGTTACCGTCGGCCAGCATGCGGATCTTGTCTTCGGCGTGCGAGGACTTGCCCCAGGCGCCCATGACGAACACGTCGTTGACCGAGGTGCAGACGATCTCGGAGACGCCCTTGGCTTCGAACTCGCCGGCCTTGTCGACGAAGCCCGGCAGGTGGCGCGCCGAGCAGGTCGGCGTGTAGGCGCCGGGGACGGCGAACAGGGCGACGGTCTTGCCGCCGAACACCTGCGCGGTGGTCACGGGTTTCGGGCCATCCGCCGTCATTTCCATGAAGGTGGCTTCGGGCAGCTTGTCGCCGACTTTGATGGTCATGAGGCAGTCTCCTTTGTTGCCTGCCGGAGATAGGGCCGTGCGGGCGGAGCCGCAAGGCTTGGAAGACGAACGGCGTGCGGCCTGCGCGGCTTTTCACTTGCAATCGCGCGCCCGGTGGCCCAGCCTTGATGCTGGAGGCAGGCATGCAGCTCGATACCGACCTCACCGGCAAGCTCCTGATCGCCCTTCCGGGCATCGGCGACACGCGCTTCGAGCGCTCGGTCATCCTGCTCTGCGCCCACACACCCGAGTTCGCGATGGGCATCGTGCTCAACAAACCGGTGGAGGGCGTCGACCTGCAGGACCTGATGGAGCAGATGGGCATCCAGATGGAAATCTCGCTGCGCGGCGTGACGGTGCTCGAAGGCGGGCCGGTGGCGACCGAGCGCGGGTTTGTTCTGCATACGGATGATGTAATCTGCGACGGCGCAACCATGGAGGTTGACGGCGACATCTGCATGACGGCGACGCGGGACATTCTCGGCATGGTCGCCTCGATGGCGGCGCCGCGCCAGTCCGTGTTCGCGCTCGGCTATGCCGGGTGGGGCGCGGGGCAGCTGGAAAGCGAGCTGGCGGAGAATGCCTGGCTTGTGTGCGAGCCGGATTCCGATCTCGTGTTTGGCGACGCGCATGAGCACAAATGGCGCCACGCGATGACGCGGCTGGGGGTTGACCTCTCGCGGCTGCATTCCGGCGCGGGGAACGCATGAGACAGGTCGGCGCCATCACTATCCACGAAGCGGCCGCACCGCTGGAGGTCGCCGCGTTCGGCGGGCTGATCTCCGAATACGTCGCCTGGTGCCGCGAGCGATACCGGAATGATCCCTGGCTCGTCGAGATGGCCTTCAGCCATCAGGGGCTCGATGCGGAACTGCTGAGCCTCGCCGATCTGTATGCGCCGCCGAATGGCCGTATGCTGATCGCCGAAGACGCGCATGAAATCCTCGGCGGCGTCGCCTACAAGCGCGCGGACAAGGATACGTGCGAAATGAAGCGGCTGTTCGTGCGCAGCACGGCGAACGGGCGCGGCCTCGGACGCAAGCTTTGCGAAGCCCTGATGCAGGCCGCGGTGCGCGACGGCTTCAAGACCATGCGCCTCGACACGACGCGCGACATGGTGGAGGCAATCGGCCTCTACCGCGCGTTCGGCTTTAAGGATGTGGCGCCGTTCGTGGAGTACCCGGAGCGGATGCGGCCGATGATGCTGTTCATGGCGCGGGATCTGGCGGCGTAGGCTTAGCCCTTCAGGAATCTCAGCGCCGCTTTTGCATCGATGCCTTTCGAGAAGGCAAAGCCCTGGGCGTTGTCGAAGCCGAGGGCGCGCAGGCGGCCGGCGTCTTCGCGTTTCTCGACGCCTTCGGCGGTGGTCGACATGCCGAGGCGGCTGGCGAGCAGTGTGATGGTCGAGAGGATCGTGTCGGTGCGCGCCTGGCCGAGGCGGGCGGTGAGGCCGTGGTCGATCTTGAGGCTGTCGAACGGCAGGTCCGCGAGCCAGGCGAACGAGGAATGGCCGGTGCCGAAATCATCGAGCACGAGACCGGCGCCGACGGCCTTCAGCGCCATCGCGGCGGCCAGCGAGTTGGCCTCGTCGCGCAGCGCCGCTTGCTCGGTCAGCTCGATGCGGATCGCCCGCTTTGGCAGGGCGTAGCTGGTGGTCAGCGCGTCGATCAGCGCCGGGATCGTGCTCTTGGTGAGCTCGCGCGCGGTGAGGTTCACGTGCACGAACAGGTCGTCGCGCTTTGCCTCGCGCCGCAGGTCCGACAGGGTCTCAGCGGCACGGATCAGCATGTTGGAGGCGAGCGCCTGGTCTTCCCAGCGGCTCGGCGGCGTGGTGAGGCCCGGGCCGGTCCAGCGCGCCAGCGCCTCGAAGCCGACGACGCGGCCATCGCGCAGCGAGATGATCGGCTGGTAGACGGGCACGAGGTCCGGGCCGGGCTTCAGGTCGATGGGATCGAATTCCGGGAAGTCTTCGCCCGTGAGCAGCATGCCGCGCGCTTCGGTCTCGCTGATGAAGGCGCCGACGAGGTGGATGTCATGGCCGTTGGACAGGCGCAGCGGGCAGCGCACCGGTCCGTCGCCCGGCGCGAACACGCGGCCGAGGCGGCCACGGCTGAGGCCTTCCAGCATCTTCTCCAGCGCATCAATGGACCAGACGCCGCCGAGTTCGGACAGCGTCGTGCCCGACGGCGCCTCGATTTCGAGACGGCCCGGCTCAGAACGCCAATGCCAGCTGCCTTGAGCCTGGACGGGTTTTGCAAGTGCCATGAGGTTGATACCTAGCGGTCTGGTCGCGGCCTGACGAGACCGAAAAGGATGTGGTCGCGGCGGGTGCCGGCGATTTCGAGATAGGCGGTGGCCCGCCCCTCTTCAGCAAATCCCGTGCCCTCCAGAACACGCCGCGAGCGCGCATTTTCGGGCACGATTCCCGCTTCGATACGCCAGAGGCCGAGATCGCGAAACGCCCATGTGCAGGCAGCGGACACCGCTTCGCGCATGTAGCCCTGCCCTTCGAAGCCTTCGCCCTGCCAGTAACCAAGGCTGGCGCTGTCCGCCGGCCATGGCCGCACCTGCGTGAAGGAGAGACCGCCGACCAGGGCATTGTCACTAAGGCGGCGGATGAAGAGGATATACGCGCTGCCGGCTTTCCAGGCCGAGGTCCAGGCCGAAAGGCGGCGGTTCCAGTCGCGCCGCGAGAGGGCATCCGAAGGCCAGGACGGCTCCCAGGGCTCGATGTAATCACGGCTGACGCGGCGCAACTCAGCCCAGTCGGCAAAGTCCTGCCTGCGAGCGGGCGTCAGCGCGAGGCGGGGCGTCGTGATCACGGTATCGAGCGGCGCGCCCATGCGGCGGGCTCAGCGCGCGAATTCGAGAATGCGCGCGCGCACGGCGCCGAGATCGGATGGCAGGCGCTCGAACACTTCGCCGCGCCCCTGCAGCGCCTCGCAGCGGGGCGGCAGCGGCGCGTCATGATGCGTGGCTTCGGCGACCGTTTCCGGGAATTTCGACGCGGCGGCTGTCGCGAGCACGACCGTGGCGACGTCCTTCTTCGGCAGGCCCCGCGCGAGCGCTGTGCCAACGGCCGTATGCGGACAGATCAGCCAGCCGGTTTCCTTCCGGAAGCGCTCCATCTCGGCGAGCGTCTCGCCATTGTTGATCGAGGCGGCGGAGAGGCCGGAGCAGCTGAGCTTGGTCTGCGCGCCGTCCGGCAGCGCCGCGTCGCCCGATTGTGCGTAGGCGGCATAGGTGTGGCGGATGGCGCCCGCGTCGCGGCCGGTGATCTCGTAGAGAACGCGCTCGAAATTCGAGGGCACGGAAATATCCATCGCCGGGCTGGGCGTCGCGACCGCCGCCGTGCGCGTCATCCGGCCGGTGTTGAAGATGCGCGCGAGGGCGTCGTTCTCGTTGACGGCGCAGACCGCCTCGAAACCGCCGGTCAGCAGACCGCAGCGCGCCGCAACATAACCCGCCAGCGCGTCGCCCATGTTGCCGCTGGGGACGACATAGCGGATCGGCGCCCCGCGCAGCTGGGCCTGGCTGGTCGCGTAGTAGACCGACTGCGCCGCGATGCGCGCCCAGTTGATCGAGTTGACGCCGGAGAGGTTCACCGTGCGCGCGAAGGCCCGGTCCGCGAACAGCGATTTGACGATCGCCTGTGCGTCATCGAAGTCGCTGTCGGTGGCGATATTCAGGATGTTGGCGGCGCCGGTCGTCGTCATGAACAGGCGCTGCACCGGTGAGACGCGCTCATGCGGATGCAGGATCACGAGGCGGGACTGTTTCGCCCCCGCAAAAGCCGCCGCCGCCGCGCCGCCAGTATCGCCGGACGTCGCGCAGACAACCGTCAGCGTCTCGCCGGACCTGGCCAGCAGGTAGTCGTACAGCTTCGCGATCAGCTGCATCGCGACGTCCTTGAACGCCAGCGTCGGGCCGTGGTGCAGCTCCATCAGCCAGCTGTCCGGCCCCCACTGCGTCAGCGGTGCCACCGACTGGTGCGCGAAGCCGGCATAGGCGTCCCGGCAGATCTTTTGCACGTCGGCCTCGGGGATCGCGTCACCGGCAAAGGCCGAAATGATGCGCGCCGCCACGTCGGCATAGGGCTCGCCGAACCGGGCCGGCTCGATCCGCGGCCATTCCTTCGGAACGTACAGGCCGCCGTCCGGTGCAAGGCCGGCCAGACAGGCTTCGGCAAAGCCGGTTTCCGGCGCTTCGCCGCGAGTGGAGACGTATTTCACGGGTTGGGTGTTCCCCTGAAGCGGAGGCGTCCGCGCTGATGATGCAGGGCGAGATACACACCGATCAGCCCGATGGCGAGACCCCACCAGGTCAGCGCATAGCCGAAATGGCGTTCCGGCGGCAGGCGTTCGTTCAGCTGGGGCTGGGCGAAGGGGTTCACCACCGGCTCCGGCATGGCGCCGTCGGTGCGCAGCAGGGTCTCCGGCTCGAACACGCGGGGGCCGACCTTGGCGGCAAGATCGGCGGGCAGCGTCTTGGCGAGCTCTGCCGGATCGAATGAATAGAACAGGCCGGCGGCCGGGTCGTCCTCGGTGGAGAAGGCGTTGCGATGGCCGGGCTCGTGCCAGATGCCGCGTGCGGAGAAGAACTGCGGCGCGGTCACCAAGGTCGGGACCGGGGCGTCCATGCCGTAGTGCAGCGTCTGCGCCACGAAGGCGGCGCCGTCGGATGTCTCGACCAGCACGACATCCCGCCAGGCCGCGTTGCCGCCGGTGAGCGAGTAGACCTGCCGCACGGTGCCCGGCAGCAGGGAGCCCGAAACGGTGGTCCATTCCGGCTCGGCGTCCACCAAGGCCATCTTCTCGTGATAGCGGCTCCACTGCCAATTCCCGAACATGATCAGGATCCCGACCGAGACGGCCGTGAACAGCGTCAGGATTGGATAGGGCTTGAAGGTCATCGGTCTTGTCCTTCCCGGAAAGTCAAAAGCCCGCCGGACGCTTGTCGCACCGGCGGGCTTTCAATGAGCTGCAGTGGCCTGCGCTTCGTTACTTGCCCGCTTCGAAGACGAGGTAGGGCGTGACGTAGACGAAGGCGAAGAGGAAGAGCCATACCACGTCCACGAAGTGCCAGTACCAAGCGGCGAATTCGAAGCCGAGGTGCTTCTTCGGGGTGAGGTTGCCGGCATACATGCGGACCAGGCAGACGATCAGGAAGATCGTGCCGATGACGACGTGGGCGCCGTGGAAGCCGGTGGCCATGTAGAAGGCCGAGCCATACAGCGTTCCGTCAAAGGTGAAGCCGGCATGGCTGTACTCGAGAACCTGAAGCGCGGTGAAGGCCAAGCCGAGCAGGATGGTGATCCACAGGCCGAGCTTTGCGCCCTTCATGTCGCCGTGCTGCAGCGCGTGGTGCGCCCAGGTGACTGTGGTGCCCGACAGCAGCAGGACGAGGGTGTTCATCAGCGGCAGGTGGAAGGGGTCGAACGTGGTCACGCCATCAGGCGGGAACTGCTTGAAACGCTCCAGACCTTCCTGGAAGATCGGATTGGCCGCATCCCAGGTGCTGCCGACACGGGCATCGGAGAAGATCGAGAATTCGAAGAAGCCCCAGAACCAGGCCACGAAGAACATGATTTCCGATACGATGAAGAGGATCATGCCGTAGCGCAGGCCGATCTCGACGACCGGCGTATGATCGCCCGTGCGGCCTTCCTTGACGATGGTTGCCCACCAGCCGAACATCACCCAGGCGACCATGGCGAAACCGATCGCCATCATCCACCAGGTGCCTTGCGGCATGCCGAACAGGCCCTTCATGTAGGTGACTGCGCCAATCGCCAGCGTCATCACCGCCAGCGAGCCGAGCAGTGGCCAGGGCGAAGGATTTACGAGGTGGTAGTCGTGTTTTACGTCGCCGCCGGACATGAGTGTCAAATCCCCTCTGGAATCCCTGAACTTTGGGGCTGTTTAACGTGCGCCCCGGCAACGTTGCAACCGATTCAGCCGGGTGCTGCCGAATTCGCCGCACCTTCCGGCCCCGCCTGCACGGCAGCCTGATTGCGCGGACCTGAATAAGCCGAACTGTCAAAGAAAGTGTAGCTGAGCGTGATCGTCTCGATCTGCCCGGCCAGACGGTCTTCCACCATGTCCGGCGAAATGAAGTAGACCACCGGCAGCTTGCGCGTCTCGCCGGGCGCGATCACCCGTTCCGAGAAGCAGAAACACTCCAGCTTGTTGAAGTAGGGACCCGCATTGTGCGGCGTCACGTTGTAGCTCGCGATGACGCGCACTTCCTGCTGCGTCGGGTTGGTGACTTCATAGAAAGCGAGGCCGTGCTGGCCGATCTGGACGGTTTGCGTCGTCTGCAGGGCGCGAAACAGCAGCGGCGCATCGGCGACGTTGGCGTCAAAGCGTACCTCGATCGACTCGTCCAGGATGCCAGAAGGCGCTTCTGTTGCGATTCGGGTCGTCCCGCCGAAGCCGGTGACCTTGCAGAACGCGTCGTAGAGCGGGGCAGACGCAAAGGCGAGGCCGAGCATGCCCAGCGTCCCGGCGGTGGCAATCCCTGCAATGGTGCTGTTCGAAAGGGCCATCACATGCGCTCCGATACGCCAATGCCGGTGTTCAGCCTGATGACGGTGGTGATCATGACCAGCACCACAAATCCAGCCAGCGCGAGGCCGAGCCAGAGGTTGCGGCGCTTGCGGGCCTTCAGGGCCTCGGCGTCGAGTTGCGGCACGGCAGGATCAGGCGTTTCGGTCATGTCAGAGACCCGTCAGCGGAAAGTGGAGCCCGGCCGCATGCTCGACGAGCACCGCGCCGAACAGGGCGAACAGATAGAGGATCGAGAACACGAACGTGTTCCTGGCGAGTTTCATGTCGGCGCCCGCCGCGTTGGCATCGCCGGCATTCGACCGGATCAGGCGCACCGCGTAGGCGAGGAAGGTCGCGCCGAGGCCCAGCGCGGCTGCGCCGTAAATCCAGCCGCCGAGACCAGTGGCCAGCGGCAGCAGCGAGACCGGCACCAGCACCAGCGTGTAGATCAGGATCTGCTGGCGGGTAACTTTGGCGCCGTGCGTGACCGGCAGCATCGGCACCGAGACCTTGGCGTATTCCTTGTGCGCGAGCAGCGACAACGCCCAGAAGTGCGGCGGGGTCCAGAAGAAGATGATGGCGAACAGGATCCAGGCATCGAGCGGTATGTTGCCGGTGACGGCGGCCCAGCCGATGACCGGCGGGAACGCGCCTGCTCCGCCGCCAATGACGATATTTTGCGGCGTCGCCCGCTTCAGCCACATCGTGTAGATGACGCCGTAATAGAAGATCGAGAACGCCAGCAGCCCGGCGGCCAGCCAGTTCGAGGCGAGCCACATCAGCATCACCGACACGCCGGACATGATCAGGCCGAGGGCCAGTGCTTCCTCGCGCGGCACGGCGCCGGACGGGATCGGCCGGGTCGAGGTGCGCGTCATCACTGCGTCGATATCGGAATCGTACCACATGTTGATGGCGCCCGCGGCGCCGGAGCCGAGGGCCACGGCGAGCGTGGCGATGGCGGCCATCGCGGGGTGGATCGCGATACCGGTCATGCTCGACGCGGCCACGAGACCCGCAAAACCCGTGAACACCACCAGCATCATGATGCGCGGCTTCATCAGGTTCAGGTAGTCCACCGCGGTGGCGTGGCGCTTCTGCGGGAGGATGACGGCGTCGGTCATGGCGTTTATGTCTCGGACTTCTGTTGACGAAACGGCCCGCACGCCTTGCGCGTGAGGGCCGCCCCGGAGTTCAGGTCTTGTCCGGCCCGGAGCGGCGGGCCGCGATCAGGTCAGTGCCCGCCCTTGGTATTGACCACCGGCAGTTCGTTGAACTGGTGGAACGGCGGCGGCGACGGCAGGGTCCACTCGAGCGTGGTGGCGCCTTCGCCCCAGGGGTTGCCGCTGGTTGCCTTGCGGCGGCGGATGGCGGCTTCGGCGATCAGGATGAAGAAGATTATCGTCGCAGCCAGGGTGATCACATAGCCGATCGACGAGACGTAGTGCCAGGTCGAGAAGCCCTCGTTGTAGTCGATGTAGCGACGCGGCATGCCCTGCAGGCCGAGGAAGTGCTGCGGGAAGAACAGGACGTTCGATCCGATGAACATCAGCCAGAAATGCAGGCCGCCGAGGATCGAATTGTACTTCACGCCGAACATCTTCTCGAACCAGTAATACCAGCCCGCAAAGAGGCCGAACACCGCGCCGAGCGAGAGCACGTAGTGGAAGTGCGCCACGACGTAATAGGTATCGTGCAGGCCATGGTCGACACCGGCGTTGGCCAGCACGACGCCCGTGACACCGCCCACTGTGAAGAGGAAGATGAAGCCGATCGCCCAGAGCATCGGCAGTTTGAAGTCGATCGATCCGCCCCACATCGTCGCGATCCAGGAGAAGATCTTGATTCCGGTCGGCACCGCGATGACCATCGTTGCGGCCACGAAGTAGGCCCGCAGGTTGATGCCCATGCCCACGGTGTACATGTGGTGGGCCCACACCACGAAGCCGATCACGCCGATCGAGACCATCGCGTAGGCCATGCCGAGATAGCCGAAGATCGGCTTTTTCGAGAAGGTCGAGACGATATGGCTGACGATGCCGAACGCCGGCAGGATCATGATGTAGACTTCCGGGTGTCCGAAGAACCAGAACAGGTGCTGGAACATCACCGGGTCGCCGCCGCCATTCGGGATGAAGAACTGCGAGCCGAAGTTACGGTCGGTGAGCAGCATCGTCAGCGCGCCTGCGAGCACCGGAAGGGCGAGAAGCAGGAGGACAGCCGTAACCAGCATCGACCAGGCGAACAGCGGCATCTTGTGCAGCGTCATGCCGGGAGCGCGCATGTTCAGGATGGTGACGATGAAGTTGATGGCGCCGAGGATCGACGCAATACCGGCCGTGTGCAGCGACAGGATCAGGAGGTCCATCGACGGGCCGGGGTGGCCGATCGTCGAGGAGAGCGGCGGATACAGGGTCCAGCCGCCGCCGAAGCCGTTGCCACCGGGACCGCCCGGGACCACCATCGAAATGCAGGCAAGGATGAACGCGACGACGGTCAGCCAGAACGAGATGTTGTTCATCCGCGGGAACGCCATGTCGGGCGCGCCGATCATCAGCGGTACGAACCAGTTGCCGAATCCGCCAATCAGTGCCGGCATCACCATGAAGAAGATCATGACGAGGCCGTGGTAGCTGATCACGACATTGTAGAAGTGCTTGGCAGCCGTGATGGCCGCGTCGCCCTCAAGACCGAAGAAGCTGGTCTGGATCCAGAGCATCGGACCGATGCCCGGCGCCGCCAGTTCCCAGCGGATCAGGCCGGACAGGCCGTAGCCGACGATGCCGGCGATGATCGCGAAGACGAGGTAGAGTGTGCCGATGTCCTTGTGGTTCGTCGAAAAGAACCAGCGGGTCACGAAGCCGGGCTTGTGATCATGGGCGTCGTGGCTGTGATCGAGGGCGATTTCATCCATGGGCATCGGAAATTACTCTTCTTCGTGAAATCAGTTGGAGGAGGCAAACTGGGTGTCGGACTCGAGCGCCGCGACTTCGCGCACCGACGCAGCCGCCGCGTCGAAGTCACCGGTCTTCATCAGCTCGGCCCAGCGATCAAACTGTGCCTGCGGGACGACGCGTACTTCGATCGGCATGTAGGCGTGGTCAATGCCGCAGATCTCGGAACACTGGCCGTAATAGACGCCGGGCTCATCGACGAGGAACCAGCCTTCGTTCAGGCGGCCCGGGATGGCATCGGTCTTGACGGCAAAAGCTGGCACCGCGAACGCGTGGATCACGTCGGACGCAGCCGTGTAGTAGCGGATGTAGCGGCCGGCCGGAATAACCATCGGATAGTCGGTTGCAAGGTTGCGCGGACCGACATCGACAGGATCGCTCGGGCGGCCTTTGTGCAGACCGTTCGACACGAACTCGAGGGCGCTTCCCGTATCGTCCTTGATGTCCATGTAAGTGTAGGTCCAGTTCCACTGGTTGCCCTGGATCTTGACGTTGACGAAGCCTTTTTCGGCGGCGTCCGGAAAATGGTTCTTGGTGTAAGCCAGGTGCTCAGCAGTCTTGCCTTCGGCGAGCAGCGCCTTCGAGGTGGCTGCGATCTGGCCAAGGTTCGGCGTGACGTTCTGATAGTAGAGGTTCGGGAACGAGAGGCTCGCGATGCCGACGAGGATGAGCGCCGGGACGACTGTCCAGATCACTTCGACCGTCGTGTTGTGGCTGAACTTGCGCGGCGTCTTGTTGGCGGCCTTGCTATACCGGATCATCACCCAGATCAGCAGCACGGTCACCAGCGCGGTGATCAGCGTGATGATCCAGAGAAGTACGTTGTGGAACTCGTGCACACGCTCCGCGATCCGGGTGGCGGCGGGCTGGAAATTGATGCCCCCATCTTCTGGCAGGGCGGCCCAGGCTGGGGCGGCAAACAGGCAGGCGGACAGGGCGGCAGTCAGGTGTCGCACGATATAAAACCTCGGTTCCGTTCGGATTCGGGCACTTCCTATACCAGCCTCGTCCTTTCCCCCAGTCCTTTCCACGCTCAAAATTGTCGCAGCGCATCGCCGCACAGGCGAATTCATGCTACATGCAGGGCAACAAAACACCCAGGGAGAAAGCCCATGTTCCGCGCCCTCATTCTGGCAGCTGCTGCCGCCACCCTCGCCCCGATCGCCGGCGCCCAGGTCACCGTGATTGGCGGCGGCATCGCCCGCGATTGCTATGAAGCGGTCAAATTCAACCTCGGCCGGCCTGCGGACGCCGAGGCGCTGTGCACCCGCGCCATCCAGCTCGAAGCGCTGAATGTCCAGAACAAGGCGGCGACCTTCACGAATCGCGGCGTGCTGCGCATGCGTCAGGGCGACTATGATGCCGCGCTCGCCGACTACGCGGCCGCCAAGAAGATGCAGCCGGACACCGGCGCAACCTGGCTCAACGAAGGCGCAGCTTATATCTTCAAGAAGGACTTCAACTCGGCGCTGGTGTCACTGGAGAAGGCCATCGAGCTGAATTCCGAAGACCTCTATGCCGCCTATTACAACCGCGCGATTGCCCGGGAGAACACGGGCGATGTGCAGGGCGCGTATTATGACTTTGTGAAATCGAAGGAATTGAACCCCGAGTTCGAGGCGACCGACCGGCAGCTGGCGCGGTTCACTGTCACCACGAATTAACCGCGCCGTTAATATTTTATCCACACCTGCAACTTTCCAAGAGTCGCTGCGTTTAACTCCTGTGATGGCAACCGGAGTAACGAGGATGAAACTGGTTTTGCTCGTGGCAGCGTTTGTGGCTCTGGCAGCCGCAGCCGGGTATTACGGCATGGCGCCGCAGATCGCCGAAGGCTTTAAGGTTCTCACCCTGTTGTTCGGCGCGGTGATCATTCTCGGCAGCATTGCCGGCGGGATCCGCGTCTCCGGTCCGCGCCGCGCACCCAACCTCATCCCCCGCGTCCGCCGCCACAACGCCTGAGGCCTGAACCTTCCCGCTTGCAGCGCGGCGCGGACGGCCACATGTTGCACGGATGACCGACACACCCCTGCCTTTCGATGTGACCGATGCCCTGCCCCTGCTCGCCGATGCGGCCAGAGGCGCTGACGATGCCGATCTCTATATCGAACGTTCGCGCTCCGAGAGCTTCGTGTTTGATGACGGACGCCTGAAATCCGCCGCTTATGATACCGACCAGGGCTTCGGACTGCGCGTCGTCGCGGGAGAATCGCAAGGCGCAGGTTATGCCTCCCAGCTCAACCTCGACGCGATCCGCCGCGCGGCGGGCACGGCGGCCCAGGCCAAGCGTGGCTATTCCGGCAAGCTCGCCGCCGGGCCGCAGCCGACGAACCGCCGTCTCTATCCGCCGATCGACCCGACGCTGAACCCCACCTTCACCGACAAGACGAGCCTGCTCGCTGAAATCGACGCCTTCGCCCGCGCTGCCGACCCGCGCGTGGTGCAAGTGTCCGTATCCCTTTCCGGCAGCCATACTGAAGTCGACATCCTCCGCCCCGATGGCGCGCAATTCCACGATGTGCGCCCGCTGGTCCGGCTCAACGTTTCCGTCACGCTCGAAGAACACGGGCGCCGCGAATCGGCCGGTGCCGGTGCCGGTGGCCGCGCGGCCTATGACGAGTGGATCGAACCCTCGCGCTGGCAGGCCATGGTGCGCCGCGCGATCCAGAAAGCCGAAGTGAACCTGCAATCGATCCCCGCCCCTGCCGGCGAGATGGAAGTCGTGCTCGGCCCCGGCTGGCCCGCCGTGTTGCTGCACGAAGCGGTCGGCCACGGCCTCGAAGGTGATTTCAACCGCAAGGGCACCAGCGTCTATGCCGGCCGGATGGGCGAACAAGTTGCCGCGAAGGGTGTGACGATCATCGACGATGGCTCCATCGACGCCCGGCGCGGCTCGCTCTCCTTCGACGATGAAGGCACGCCGACGCAGCGCACGGTGCTGATCGAGGACGGTATCCTCAAGGGGTACATGCAGGACCGCATGAACGCCCGCCTGATGGGCATGCAGCCGACCGGCAACGGCCGCCGCGAAAGCTACGAATCCCAGACCATGCCGCGCATGACCAACACCGTGATGCTCGGCGGCAACGATGACCCCAAGGATATCGTCGCATCGATCAAGCGCGGCCTCTGGGCGGTCGATTTCGGCGGCGGACAGGTCGACATCACGTCCGGCAACTTCGTCTTCCAGTGCACCGAGGCCTACCTTGTCGAGAACGGCAAGATCGTGGCGCCGGTGAAGAACGCCACGCTGATCGGCCATGGGCCGACGGCCCTTTCCGACGTCACCATGATCGGCAACGATTTCGCGATGGATGACGGCGTGGGCGTCTGCGGCAAAGCGGGACAATCTGTGCCCGTCGGCGTCGGCCAGCCGACGCTGAAAGTCCGCTCACTGACGGTCGGCGGCGCGGGCTAGCCAGTGCCAGTGGCTACGAAATAGGATACCCGGAGCAGGCAATCAGCTCCTCGGCCGCAAGCCAGGCGTTGACATTGTCGGGGTCCATGCCGTTGTCGACCGTGTACCACAAGGGATAGACCACGTTCCGGCGCTCCACCTTGCGGCCACCTTCCATCTTCGGCTCGAACGTCACGGCTCCGACGGCGTCGCGCGCGCTCTTGCAAAACACCTGATGCGTGCAGACCGGCTGGATGTCTTTCGTGAGTCCGCCGGCATCGACGTTGAAGTGAACGTCACACCGCCCCGACACCTTCATATAGGCTGCAAGCATTGGATAGGACGGCGTCGGCGGGGCGATGGGCTGGGTCTCCCGGTCTTCCGGTCTTCCGGCACCCCCGCGTGCGTCTCGGCAAATGCCGGCCCGGACACCGCGAGCACAAGCGCTAGACAAGCCGATACGATTCTCACGGATATCCTCCCGCAACCTCTGCTTGGAACATAACAGCTCTGGGTTAATCCCGCAACCTCTGGCGGCGAGGGCTGACGCCTTACTTCCGGGTTACGACCAGCCGCAGCGACCCGTCGAACGTCGGCTGCGTGCGCAGGTGTCCATGGGCAGCGTCCCACGCGCCTGAGTCCAGATCAGCCTTCAGCCGGCGCACAATGTCGGCCTCGAGGTCCGGCCCGAGGAATGACCAGAGCGACTGCGCCGCCCGCACTGCCGGATCGAGGAAGCGTTCCGGCCGGCCATAGAAGGCCTAGTTGAACCCGTCCGTGCAGTCTAAGGGCACGGGCACGGTCTCGAACAAGGTGTCAGGCCCCAGCAGCGCGGCGAGGCGGGAGAACTCCGGCATCCGCTTGCGCTCGGCATTGGCCTGCGGCGGCAGGTATCCATAAAACCAGAAGGACGCGATCCGGGCGGGATCAAAAGTCAGGATGACGATGCGCCGGCGCGCCACGCGTTTCTGTTCGGCAATCCCCCGCTCAAGATCCGGCCACTGATGAATTGTCAGCGAGGCCATGACGGCGTCGAATGACTTGTCATCGAATGGCAGGGCTTCGGCGGTGCCGATCACGCAGGGCGCGGCGCCCGCCGGACGCTGGGCCCGCTGCGACGCCGACGGCTCCAGCGCCACAACCGTCCGGTCCGCCGGCTCGTAATTGCCCGAGCCCGCCCCGACATTCAGCACCGTCCTCGCCTCACCGAGGGCAACCCGGATCTGCTCCGCAATGCGCGGATCCGCCTGCCGCATCGCGGCGTAGCGAAGGCCCGGCTGGTCATAATCGAAATCGCCCGCAGGTTTTCCCGGTTCCTGCGTCAAGGCCTACTCCGCAACGCCCCGTGCGGCTTCGGCTTCCAGGGCAGACTTGCTGGCCAGGCGTCCGGCTTTGCCATGGCCCAGGTATTTCAGCAGGAAACTGCCCGCACCGAGCAGGATGCCGAGGATGATCGCAACCACGCCAAGGCTCCAGAACACGTCCGAATAGGTCGCGAGCGCCTTGCCGGGATCGAGCACCTGCCCCGCCACAGTATCGCTCGCGGTGAACTGGGCGATCAGGCCTGCCACATATTGTGCGAAGGCGGATGACAGGAACCAGCCGGCCATCATGAAGCTGACAACCGCAGCCGGTGACAGCTTGGTGATCATCGAGAGGCCCACCGGCGACAGGCACAGCTCGCCGGTCGTGTGCAGCAGGTAGGCGAGCACGAGGAAGACCAGCGGCACGCGGTAGCTTTCATCCGCGAACTGAACACCCCAGACCAGCACCCAGAAACCAAGGCCGACCTGCACCAGCGCCAGCGCAAACTTCAGCGCCGTGTTGGGATCCGCCTTGCGGGCGCCGAGCCAGGCCCAGAGGGCGGCGAAGACCGGCGCGAACAGCAGGATGAAACCGGAGTTGAAACTCTGCGTCTGCGCGGCGGTCACGGTCATGAAACCGTCATTGGGCAGCTGTGTGTTGCGCTCGGCAAACTGGTTCAACGATGAGCCGCCCTGTTCAAACAATGACCAGAACACGACCGACATGAAGATCAGGAACAGCGCGAGGACCAGTTCCTGGATTTCGCGCAGGTTGCACTTCGTCACCATGTAGAAAATCAGGTAGCCGCCGAACAGCACAAGGCCGCTCATCAGCGTGAGGAAGGTGAACTGCGGGGTCTGCAGCAGGAACCAGACAGCCGCGACGCCCGGGATGGCGAGCAGGTAAAGCAGCCATTCGAAGGAGACCGGGCCGAATTTCTTGGCCAGCAATTCCGGATTGGGCGGTGCGCCGACATGTTCCGGCAACTGGCGCTCGCCTGCGCTCCAGAATGCCAGGCGCTGGCGGGTGAAGACGAGCCAGCCGAAGGCCATGCCGACAGCGGCGAGGCCGAAACCGGCCCACCAGCCGACGGTCTGGCCGAGATAGCCGCACAGGATGGCCGCCCAGAAGGCGCCGAGGTTGATACCGTAATAGTAAAGCGTGAAGCCGGCATCGCGGCGCGGGTCAGTGTCTTCGTAGAGCTGGCCGACGATCGACGAAATGTTGGCCTTCAGGTAGCCGACGCCCATCACAATCAGGGCCAGGGCGAGGAACAGGATGTTGGTGTACAGAGGATCGCGAACTGGTTCGGAAAGCGTCTCCATGACGTTCGGAATTACCGTCGGCATAGGGCTGCCGGCTTCAAGACCGGTGAAGGTAATGCCACCGTCATCATTCACGTTGGCGCGGCAACCATCATGGTCTTCTTCGCCGCCGAACAGGCAGCGCTGCGCGCCGGTCTCGATGAACACCTGTCGCGAGCCGCCCCGGCCTTCGACCGCCAGATTGTACTCGGCGCCATTGACCGTCATCGTCTGCGTGGCCTGCGGCCCGTGCAGCCCCATCGTTAGGTGTCCCGCAACGAGCAGCAGCGCGCCGAACGCGATGGCCTTTCGGTTGCCGAGATACTTGTCCGCAAGGAAGCCGCCGAGCAGCGGCAGAAGGTATACAAGCGCCGTGTAGGAGCCATACTGGCCCTGCGCCGTGCGGTCATCGAACAGGAAGTGCTGGGTGAGGTAGAAGATCAGCAGGCCGCGCATGCCGTAGAAGGAGAAACGCTCCCACATCTCGGCGAAGAACAGGATGTGCAGGCCCTTGGGATGTTTCCGCATCTGGCTGAAGACCGGGATACAGGTCGCCAGTGTGATGAAAATGCCCAGAACAATAACCAGCATGAACGGCTCCCCAGCGCGCTAAGTGACACGGCCCGCCGGAGGCGTCCGGATTGCGTCAGAGGTTTGACCATGCCCCGGCGGAGGGCTCAAGGCGGTTTCTGCCGTTTCGCGAGATCCGCCCCACGCGCGAAAACAGTCCACACATCCACAAGGCGAGTTGTGGACGGTTTATGGACTGGGAAACAGGCTCAATACGCCTCTTCGGCGAACACCTTCGTCAGGTCCTTGTTCCACGGGCCGTGATAGCGCTGGAGGAGGCGTTCCGCCGGCGTGAGGCCCGAGGCGGCGATCTCGTCGAGGCCGGAGAGGAAGCCCGACTCGTCATCGCCCGCAGCGGACAGCTTGCCCCGGTCGCGCAGGCCGGCGCGGGAGATGGCGAGCACTTCTTTCGCGAGGTCCTGCATCGATCGCCCGCCCGGGATCGGCGTGCGAAGGCCAAGCGTGCGCACGCCCTGGCGCATCCCTTCGCGCTCTGGCGCGGTCCAGTCCTTCACCAGGTCCCACGCCGCATCGAGCGAGGATTGCGAGTAAAGGATCCCGGTCCAGAAGGCCGAGAAGGCGCAGAGCCGGTCCCAGGGGCCGGCGTCCGAGCCGCGCATCTCGAGGAAGCGTTTCAGGCGCACTTCCGGGAAAATCGTCGACAGGTGGTCGACAAAATCGTCCATCGCGGGGCGCTCGCCCGGCAGGATCGCCAGCTTGCCGTCCATGAAATCGCGGAAGCTGAGCCCGCTCGCGTCGAGATACTGCCCGCCCCGGCGCACGAAATACATCGGCACATCGAGCGCGTAGTCGACATACTGCTCGAAGCCGAATCCGCTCTCGAAGGCGAACGGCAGCATGCCGGAGCGGTCGGGGTCCGTGTCGGTCCAGATCTGCGAGCGATACGAGAGGAAGCCGTTCGGCCGCCCGTCGATGAAGGGCGAGTTGGCAAACAGCGCGGTACCCAGCGGCTGAAGCGCCAGCGAAACGCGCATCTTTTGCACCATGTCTGCCTCGGACGAGAAATCGAGATTTGCCTGCACCGTGCAGGTGCGGAACATCATCTGGCGGCCTAGGCGCCCGACCTTGTCCATGTAGGCGGTCATGATCTTGTAGCGGCCCTTGGGCATCACCGGCGTCTCAGCGAGGCTCCAGATCGGACTGGCGCCGAGGCCAAGGAAGCCGATGCCGAGCGGCTCGGCCAGGACGCGCACTTCGGTCAGGTGCTGGCCAACTTCGATGCAGGTCTCGTGGATCGACTCCAGCGGCGCGCCGGACAGTTCGAACTGCCCGCCGGGCTCGAGGCTGACGCTGGCGCCGTTTTTCTTGAGGCCGATCAGGTGGCCGCCCTCGATGATCTGCTCCCAGCCAAACCGGTCCCGCAGGCCTTCCAGCATGGCCTTGACGGAGGCCTTGCCCTCATACGGCAGTGGCTTCAGGCCGTCCCAGAGGAAGCCGAACTTCTCGTGCTCGGTGCCGATTCGCCAGTCGGTCTTCGGCTTGTTGCCGCCTTCGAGATACGTGACCAGCTCGGTCTTGCCGCTGATCCGGGGCGAGGCTTCGTCGATGTCGCTGGTGGGGGTCGTCATCGTTGCGCTCCGGGCGGCTGTCTTGTCCGGCGTGGAGATAAGGCCGAAATGTGGCAACGCCAATGCCCCCAATCGAAGTAAACCGGGTGGCTGGTTAAAATCGCAAGGAGGGGGGCTTGAACACGTTTCGGGCCTTCATAGCTATAGCGAGTCCTGACCGGGCCCCTCTGGCCGCGCGATTTGTTGCGCGGCGATGTCGGCGGACATCTCGTCTTACAGCGATCTATGGGAGCCTCAATGGACTACCTCAACAGCATAATCATGTCTGAATTCCTGGGTCAGGCGGTTTGGATCTGGCTGGCCTTCCTGGCCGCCGTCGTCGCCCTTCTCGCCTTCGACCTGGGTGTCGTTAACCGCAATGACCACGAGATCGGCGTCGCGGAATCCCTGCGCCTCTCGGCCTTCTACATAATCATCGGCCTCAGCTTTTCGGCCGTTATCTGGCACCTCTATAACAACGACTCCCCGACCGCCTCCATCGACCCCCAGCTGCTGGCGGTCAACGGCCCTGAACGGGCCTGGACGGCGGTTCAGCTCTATCTGACCGGTTTCGCCGTCGAAAAGACCCTCGCGCTCGACAACGTCTTTGTCATCTCGATGGTCTTCACCTACCTGGCGATCCCCAGAAAATACCAGCACCGCGTCCTCTTCTGGGGCATCATCGGCGTCATCGTCCTGCGCGCGATCATGATTGGCCTCGGCGCGACGCTCGTCAGCCAGTACTCTTGGACCCTCTACATCTTCGCCGTCTTCCTGATCTTCACGGGCGTGATGATGTGGCGCAAGGGCTCCGAAGAGGAGGACATGAGCCAGAACCGCATTCTGCTGTGGCTGAAGCGGCGGATAAACGTCACACCGGAATTGCATGGAAACAAGTTCCGCGTGCGCCTGCCCGACCCGAACACAGGCAAGCTGCGGACCTACGGAACGCCGCTACTGCTCGCGCTGATCTTCGTTGAAATCGTGGACCTCGTCTTCGCAATCGACAGCGTACCGGCCATCTTTGCCATCACCTCGGACGCCTACATCGTCTACACGTCGAACATCTTTGCAATCCTGGGACTGCGCGCCCTGTTCTTTGCGCTGGCGGCAATGGTTGAGCGGTTCAAGTACCTGAAATATGCACTGGCGCTCACGCTGATCTTCATCGGCTCGAAAATTTTCCTCGGCGATTTCTTCCCGAATGGAAAGTTCCCATCGGAATGGAGCCTCGGCATCACGCTTGGCCTGATCGCTTCGGGCATCGTTTACTCGCTCTGGAAAACGCGGGGCCACCAGCAAGCCAGCGTCTAGCAAGGGCAGCCGTCAGCCCCAGTCCCCGCAGACCGCCTGCCAGAGGGCCATCGCCGCAACGGCGGCGGTCTCGGCCCGGAGGATGCGGGGGCCAAGGCTGACGGGGTAGGTGCCGGGGCGGGACCTGAGGAAGGCCCGCTCTTCGGGGGTGAAGCCGCCCTCGGGACCGATCAGCAAGGCTGCGTCGCGTCCCTTCATGTCCGCCATCAGGGCAGCCGCAGGGCGGGCACCGCCCGTTTCGTCGCAGAAGACCAGAGCCGTGCCAGACGGCAAGGCTGCCAGTGCGGCGTCCAGCGAGGCGACGTCTGCGATCTCCGGCAGGTCCAGCCGCTCGGTCTGCTCGGCGGCTTCAAGCGCAATCTTGCGGAACCGGTCGAGCCGAACGGTGCGGGTCTGCGTGCGCTGGGTCAGCACCGGTACGACGCAAGCCGCGCCGAGTTCGGTCGCTTTCTCCACGATCAGGTCCGTCTGATCCTTCTTCACTGGCGCGAAGAGCAGCGTCAGCGCCGGCCGGGCTGGCGGCGGCTGCACGCGCAGTTGCGAGACCGGCGTGACCTCCGCCTTCTTGCCGGCCGCCGAGAGAGCCGCGGCCCATTCCCCGTCCCGGCCATTGAACAGGCGCACCTCGCTACCTGCCCCAAGGCGGAGCACGCGCAGCAGGTAGTTCGACTGTTCCTCATCCAGCGCGACGGCGCGCCCGGCAGAAAGAACAGCAGAAACAAAGAGTCGCGGCGTTGTCGGCATGCGGCGCGGTATAGGCCGTTTCGGCCGCCCCTGTCAGGTGTGGTTTTTGCATCACGCCTTGTGGTTTTGAAAGCACAACCGGTGTGGGAAGTTGGCAAATCATTTATATCCCGTCGTGATGAGCCAGCCGCCCCGCTACGACAAAACGGACAGCTTCAGCTATCCGGCTGATACCGCCCTTCCCGGCTGGCTTGAGAGCTTGCCGGCAGGCTGGCGGCCCTATGCTATGCTGGCGCGGCTCGACCGGCCGGTGGGCATCTGGCTTCTGTTCCTGCCTTGCGTCATCGGCCTCGCCTTCCAGCGTCTCTCCGGCGGCCTGTTCCTGGCCGACCTTGCCTGGGCTGTCCTGTTCCTGATCGGCGCGGCCGTGATGCGCGGCGCCGGCTGCACCTGGAACGACATCACCGACCGGGATTTTGACGCCAAGGTCTCGCGCACCGCCCTGCGGCCGATCCCGTCCGGCGCGGTGACGCTGAAGCAGGCCTACACCTTCCTGCTGGTCCAGCTTGGTATCGGCTTCGGGGTCTGGCTGATGCTGCCGGGCGACGCGAAGATCACCGCCCTGCTCGCCCTGCCGCTCGTCGCAGTCTACCCATTCGCCAAGCGCGTCACCTGGTGGCCGCAAGCCTGGCTGGGCCTGACCTTCAACTGGGGCGTCCTCGTAGGCGCCGCGACCGCCAGCGTGATCACCGGCCCCGTCTACATCCTCTATTTCGGGCTTGTCCTCTGGACCGTCGCGTACGACACCATCTACGCCCTGCAGGACCGCGAGGATGACGCGCTGATCGGTGTGCGCTCCACAGCGCGCCTGTTCGGCAAGCGGGCGGTGTTGATCTCATTCTGCTTCCACATGGGCGCCGCGGCGCTGATCGCGCTCGCCGGAATGTTCAACGATGCCGGACGGATCGGGGCGTTCACTGCGCTGGTCTTCCTCGTGCACGGCCTGTGGCAGACGATGACGCTGAAAACGCAGGGCGAGAAATCCGCGCTGCGGGTGTTCAAGTCGAACGTCTGGGCGGGCGCGCTCGTCGCGGCGGGTTTCCTTTTTGCTGCGCTGCTTCCGGAACGGGCGCCGGAGTCGATCTTCGCGGCGCCGGCCGTTGCGCCGCCGGAGCGGGCGGAATCTGTGTCGCTCCCCTTCGGTTTCGAGCTGCGCCGCAAGCCGGAGCCGAAATCGGATGTCTGGCTGGTCCGAGAAATCCGCGCCGCGATGGAGCTGCGCGGACTGGACCCCGACGCTACGGAAACCCCGCCCGAACGGTGACGGCGGCATCAGGCTGGCTTATACTCTTTCCATGCCAGCCGCTGCCCGCATCCGCCCGCTTGACCTCTTCACCCGCGAGGACTGGGAGCGCCTGTCCGCGCGCAATGCCTGGATGGGGCCGCTGCTGCTGGTGCACGCCTGGGTGATCATCGCGGCGGCGATGGCGCTGTCGATCTGGTCGCTCTGGTTCCTGCCGGTCTCGATCATGCTGATCGGCGCGCGCCAGCTCGGCCTGACCATCCTGATGCATGACGCGGCGCACGGCGCGCTGCACCCTAACGCGAAGGTCAATGATTTCATCGGCCACTGGCTCGCCGGCGCGCCGATGGGCGGCCACCTGAAAGCCTACCGGCAGTATCACCTGACACACCACAAGTTCGCGCAACAGGAAGAAGACCCGGACCTCATCCTCTCGAGGCCCTTCCCGGTGACGCGCACGTCCCTGCGCCGCAAGATCATCCGTGACCTGACGGGCCAGACTTTCTACAAGCAACGCGCCAACCAGTTCGCCAATGCCTTCGGGATCGGCATCAAGAAGGGCCCCGGCGCCGAGAACCGCTCACAGTCCGCGCGCGAAGCGGTGATTCCGATGATCCTTACCAACCTCGTGATCTTCAGTGTGCTGACACTGCTTGGCTACTGGTGGGCGTATTTCATTCTGTGGCTGCTGCCGATGGCGACCTGGATGATGATGATCACCCGTCTGCGCAATATCGGCGAGCATGCCGTGGTGCCGGACAACAACGATCCGATGCGCCATGCGCGCACGACTCTGGCTAACCCTCTGGAAGGCCTGCTGCTGGCGCCTTACTGGGTGAACTATCACTGCGAGCATCACATGTTCATGCACGTGCCCTGCTATCGCCTCGGCCTCATCCACCGCGCGCTCGCCGCCAAGGGCGTGACACAGCGGATGGAAGTGCAGCACGGCTATGTGAAGGTGCTCGCGATGGCCACTTCGAAACCCGAGACTCCGAAAGGCCTGGCCCCCGCATGACCGTCGTGATCGAAATGGTGTCGGACATTGTGTGCCCCTGGTGTTGGCTGGGCCTGCGCCGGATCGAGGAAGCCCGGGCGCTCGCGCCGGAAGTCGAGGTCCAGCTGCTGTTCCGGCCCTACGAGCTGGACCCCACGATCCCGCCGGAGGGCGTCGACTACAAGGCCTACATGTCGGGCCGCGTCAGTTCGCCGGAAGGCAAGGAGCGCATGGCCGCGATGCGCCAGGCGCTGATCGACTATGGCAACGCCGAGAACATCCCTTACCGCTTCGACGCGGTGACGCACCGGCCGAACAGCTTTGACGCGCACCGGCTGGTGCGTTGGGCGCAGGGACAGGGCAAGGGCGGCGCGGCCAAGGAAGCGTTGTTCCGCGCCTATTTCAACGAAGCGCGCGATGTGGGCGATCACGGCGTGCTCGTGGATATTGCGCGTTCGATTGATCTGGATCCGGATATTGTGGCGGACCTGCTCGCTTCCGGCGCCGACACCGACGCGGTGCGCGCCGAGGCCGAGACGTTCCGGCAGATGGGCATCTCCGGCGTCCCCACCTATATCGCCAACCGGCGCGTCGCCGTGCAGGGCGCCGAGAGCGCCGAGAAGCTCGCAAAGTTCATCCGGCATGCAGCCTCCCTTCTCCCGCAGGAGCGCCCGGCAGGCCAGCCTTCATGAGCGCGATGGACCTCGTCCGTATCCAGACGGACGGCCGCATCGCCGCCGTCAGCTTCGACACCGGCGCTAAGGCCAATGCCCTCAGCCAGAAACTGATGCGCGAGCTGACCGAAGCCGCGCGCCTGTTCGCGGGCGATCCGGCGATCTCCGCCGTCATCCTCACAGGCCGCGCCGAGAATTTCACGATGGGCGCCGACCTGCGCGATCCCGAAGGCGTGGACGTGCGCCGTCTCGGTCTCGCCGAACGGCGCGTGCGCCTGCGCACCGGGCCGGCGATGTGCGAGGCCTGGGAAGCGGTGGACGCGCTGACCATCTGCGCCATTGAGGGCTGGTGCGTCGGCGGCGGCGCGGCCCTCGCCGTATCTTGCGATCTGCGGGTCGCGTCGGAGGCGTCCACGATCTACGTGCCGGAAGTCGAGCGCGGCATGAACATGAGCTGGGGCTCAATCCCGCGCTTCGTCGCCCACGTGGGGCCGGCACGCGCGAAACGGATTGCGGGCCTCTGCGAAAAGGTCAGCGCGCAGACGGCCCTCGGCTGGGGCCTCGTCGATCACATCACCCCGCCCGGCGGCGCGCTCGCGAAGGCGCGGGAGATCGCCGAGGCGGCCGCAAAGCTGCCGCCCACGCCGCTAAAGATGGTGAAGCAGGACGTGAACGTCGCCGCCCTGGCCCTCGCCAAGGCCACCGCCCACCGCGACCTCGAAGCCTTTGCTCTCATGCAGCAGACGGACGATTTCCGCGAAGGCGTGAAGGCATTCTTCGAAAAGCGCGATCCGGATTTTACAGGCGACTAGCTCAGCTGCAATTCCACCAGCCGTTTGTAGACGCCGCCCTGCACCATCAAGCTCTCGTGCGTACCCTCTTCCACGGCGCGGCCGTCTTCCATGACGATGATGCGGTCTGCCGCGCGGACGGTCGACAGGCGGTGCGCGATGATCAGGACTGTCCGCGCACGGGCGAACTGGTTCAGCGCGTCCTGCACCTTGGCTTCGCTTTCGGCGTCGAGCGCAGAGGTCGCTTCGTCGAGCAGCAGGATCGGCGCGTTGCGCAGGATGGCGCGGGCAAGCGCGATGCGCTGGCGCTGGCCGCCGGAGAGGTTGCGGCCCATCTCGCCCGCCGGGGCATCGTAGCCGCCGGGTAGCGCCAGGATGAACTCATGCGCGTTGGCGGACCGGGCCGCTGCCTCCACCGCCGCACGCGGCGCGCCGAGGCGTCCGAGCGCGATGTTGTTGGCGATGGTATCGTCAAACAGCGCCGCATCCTGCGAGACGAGCGCGACGTTGCTGCGCAGGCTGCCGCCGACGACATCGCGCACGTCCAGCTGGTCGATCTGCACCGCGCCGGACGTCACGTCATAAAGGCGCATGAGCAGGTTGAAGACCGTCGACTTTCCCGCGCCGGACGCGCCGACGAACGCCACCGTTTCGCCGGGCTGCGTGGTGAAAGTGAGACCTTTCAGCGCCTGCGTGCCGTCCGGATAGGCAAAGTGCACATCCCGGAATTCCACCGCGCCGGCGACGCCGTTCATCTTCAGCGCGCCCGGCTTGTCCGCCACTTGCGGCGCGGCATCGACAATCTCGAACACGCGGTCGGCCGCAGCCGCGCCTTCCTGCGCGACGGCGCTGATCGAGCCGAGGGCGCGCACTTCCGGCGCCGCGACCGCCACGGCGCCGATGACACCCAGAAGATCGCCCAGTGTGTTCTCGCCCTGCGAGATCCGCCAGGCGACAAAACCGAGTAGCGCCGCGAGCGCCAGGCCGCCGAAGACTTCGAGCACGGGATCCACGCCCGCACGCTTTGACAGCACTTTCAGGAACAGGCGCGAGCGTTGCACGAAACCCTGCTTCGCGCGCTCCTTCTGCCAGCTCTCGAGGCCGTAGGCCTTGACGATGCGGGCAGACTGGAAGCCCTCTGAGAGCAGCGACGTGACTTCACCGATCTGTTCCGCCGCCGTTTTCGCGCGCTTGCGCACGGCATTGCCGAGCGAGAGCACCGGGCCGAGCGCCAGCGGATAGACGACCGCGATGATGAGGGCGAGCTGCCAGTCTTTCCAGAACAACCAGGCGAGCACGCCGAGGACGGTTGCGAGGCTCTTGGTGAAACTGTTGGCAAAGCGCAGCGCCGCTTCGCGGATGGAGATGATGTCGCTGATGAAGCGCGACACGAAACTGCCTGAGGTGTCCGCCGACACACGCGCAAAATCGCCATCCGTCAGTGCATCATACTGAACCGTCTGCACGCTGACGAGGCCGCGCTGCACGCCGGTATTGTTGAGCAGCGTCATGCCGTACATCGACAGGGAGCGCGCGAATGTCAGGCCGATGATCGCAATGATGCCCGTCCAGATCCAGCCTTCGCGCGGCCCGCCGCCTTCGCCGGTTATCTGGAACTGCAGCGAGGTGCCGACGAAGTCGAGTACGGCCACGTAGCCGATGCCCCAAAGCGCCGTCAGCAGGGCTAGCGCCGTGCCGCCGATGAACCACGCCTTCTGCGGCCAGAAATGGGCCTTGAACAGCCGCCAGAGTGACCGCTGCGGCCCGACCGTTTGTGGCGCCGGGGCGGGCTCAGACGTTATGGGTATCTCCCGTAGCGGGGTCGAGCAGCCGGTGGGCGTGGAGGATGAAATAGCGCGTCTCGGCATGGTCCACTGTGCGGTGAGCGGCCGCTTTCCACGCGTCATAGGCTTCCTGGTAATTCGGGTAGGCGCCGACGAAATCCAGCTTCGCGAGGTCCTCGAACTCGACGCCGGTCACATCCTTCAGCTCACCGCCAAAGACGATGTGGAGGAGTTGTTTGCCGGACTGATCCTTGGTGGGCATCTTTCGGGGCTCCGTTTTCTCGGGCGCAGGCTTTGTCGCGGCCCGCGCCTGCGGGTCCGGGATGCGCACATATCCTGCGCGGCGCACTAACAAAGGATGAAGCGCGTTTCCAGAGGCGAGGACACTGCGCTGGGCCGGAATCGCCCGGTTGAACACCAGCTGCTCGCCCGCATGGGTGGTCGCCTGCCCGCCCGCCTCGGTGATCAGCACGGCGCCGGCGGCAATGTCCCAGTCCGCCTTTTCGGCCAGCACGAGCACGGCGTCCCAGTCCCCGGCGGCCACGAGAGCGAGCCGCAGCAGGGTCGCGTTCGGCTTCGGCCGGGCGAGATGCACCTCTGGCCAGGGCTCGCGCCAGCCGGGATGGGTGATCATGCCTTCGTTCGTGATCAGGCGGCTGCCCGCCTCCTGGCCTTGCGCGGAGACGCGGATCGCCGCGCCATTGCGCCGGGCGCCCGCGCCGCGCCGCGCCTCGTAGAACTGGCCGAGCACAGGGGCGTAGACAACGCCGGCCACCGCCTCGCCGTCTTCGACGATGGCGAGGCCGATGCACCAGTCCGGCGTGCCGTCCATGTAGGCGCGCGTCCCGTCGATCGGATCGACCACCCAGCAGCGCGATTTCTGCCGCGCATCCGGATCGTCCAGTGTTTCTTCGGACAGCCAGCCATATTCCGGCCGGGCTGTTTTCAGCGTGGAGGCGCAGAGCCGGTTGACGGCGAGGTCGGCCTCGGTGACCGGGCTTCCGCCAGTCTTGTTCCAGAACTCCGCGCCGCCCTTGTGCAGGTAGGACATCGCGAGATCGCCGGCGTCCTGCGCCAGGCGGCAGAGCAGCGCCGCATCTTCTTCCAGCGTGCGCTCAGCTGCCTGCAAGGTTCATGTCCTCGATGAGGATCGACGGGGCATCCCGCGTGCTGCGCAGCTCAAGGTCGGACGCCGGAACGAGGCGCGCAAACATGGAGGGCAGATCGCCCGCAACGGTGACTTCCGAAACCGGATAGGCAATCTCGCCGCCCTCGAACCAGAAGCCTGCGACGCCTACGGAGTAATCACCGGTATTCGGATTGATCGACGGCCCGAACATGTCGGTGACCAGCAGGCCCCTGCCGGCCGACTTTGCGAGCGCGCCCGGAGACTGCGTGCCGGGACGCAGGTAGACGTTGGAGGTGGAGACGCCCGGCGGGTCGCCGAAGCCGAGACCGGCAAACCCGTTCGGCGCGAGGCCAAGCTGGCGCGCGGTGGATGTGTTGAGCAGCCAGCGGGTCAGGCGGCCGTCTTCAATCAGGTGCGCCTCTTCCACCGGCAGGCCTTCGCCGTCATGCGCGCGGCTGCCCATGCCCAGCGGGCGGTGCGGATCGTCGGTCAGGTAAATGCCCTTGGCGAACACCTGCGTGCCCATCTTGTCTTTGAGGAAGCTGACGCCTCGCGCGACCGAAGGCCCGGAGATCGCGCCGAGGAAGGCGCCCAGCAGGCTGTCGGAGACGCGCCGGTCAAAGATCACAGCAGCTTTCTGCGTATCAATCTTGCGGGCGCCGAGACGGGCGATGGTCCGCTCGCCGGCCGTCTTGCCGATTTCCTCCGCAGGCGGACGATCCTTCGTGAAGCGGACAGACCAGCTGTCATAGTCGCGCTCCATCTGGCCGTCTTTCTCGGCCACTGCCGAGAGGCCGAGGCTGGTGGACGTGCCGGTCTTCCAGGATCTGAACCCGTTGGTCGCCGCAACCCATCGTTCAGACCGGTTCCAGGAGGCGCCGCAGCCGGCAACGGTCTTGATGCCCGGCACCGCCAGCGCGGCGGCTTCGGCGGCGATCGCTTCGCGCTCCAGCACATCGGCGGCGACTTCAGGCTCACCGGAGAGGTCCATATCGACATTGCCCGGGGCGAGTTCGCCGCGCTCCGGCAGGCCGCAATACTTGTCTTCCGGCACCACGCGCGCCATCGCCACGCAGCGTTCGGTCAGCGCTTTCATCCCCTCGGGCGAAAGGTCCGCGCCGGAGACGCTGGCCTGCCGCTTGCCGAAGAAACAGCGCAGCGCCACGCTGGCGCTTTCCTCACGCTCGATACTTTCCAGCTTGCCGTCGCGCACGGAGACACTGACGCCGTCTGCCACGCCGATCCGGGCATCCGCCGCGCTTGCGCCTGCCTTGAGGCAATTTTCGAGAAGTCCGGCCAGAAGTTCTGCCGGAGGAACGTTGAAACCTGTCATGTGCGCTAAATGGACCGCGCTGCGGCGGCGCGCAACAGCGTAGCGTCAGACGAGCGCGGCGTAGACGACGTAGGCGCCGATGCCGAGCATGCCCAGCCAGCTGAGTATCATGCCGAACTGGCGCGCCCAGAGGATGGTCGCCGAAAGGCCCAGCGCATGCAGCAGGCGGCCGAGGGTGAATACCCCGCCGAGGACGTGGATGGCCCAGACCGGAACGGCGAGCAGCGCAAGGACAATCAGCCCCAGCATCGAGGCCGGAATGTACTCGGCGGCGTTGCCATGGGCGCGGATGCGCAATTCGAGATCGGGATCGCCGCCCGATCCGAGCGACACCTTGGTCTGCATCCGGCTACCGACGACGCGGAAGGACAGCAGGAACAGGAGCAGGATGTTGATGCCGGTATAAAGCGCGGCGGCTGAAAGTACGGTCATGGGTGGTCCCCCCCGAGAAAAGGCCGCCAGGTTTCCCGGGCGGCCTTGTGTCTTGCTACTCGCCTGAAAGGCGAAACCTACATGTCCCGGCGCGCGTCCGGCAGGCGGTCGTTGATGTCGTCGCGGATGTCCATCAGCGTGACGATCAGGCCGCAGATGATGCTCGCCGCAATCCAGCCACCGAAGCTGAACAAGGCAAAGTCGGCGACCTGGGCGAGCGGGCCGGAGAGGCCGATCAGTTCCGCGGTGAATTCACCCTTCTGGTAAATGCCCAGGGCGATACCGGATACGATGATGGCTACGTAGGCCACGTAGACCATGATCCGGAAACTGTTGATAATAATGAACTTCATGAGGATCCCCTTCCTGGTTCCGTCCTGTTCTAGGCCGTGCGCGGCTGCGCGTCACGTTAGGCTTTTATGACTGCAGGCTCCGGGCCAGGCCCGCGCCGTCAGTTCGCTTATCCTCCCGTCGCGGCGGCATTGCCGCACACTTCAAGGTCGTTGGTTACCGCCGAGAAGGCAAGCAGATCCTCCACCGGCAGGGTGCTCATGTATTCCACCATGTCCTGCTTTTCGCGTCCGGCGGCCTGGGCCACCTTCTTGAAGAGTTCAGGCGGCAGGTTCACCTCGAGCGCAGTGGCAACGCACGTACAGGTTGCCTCGGCTTCGCCCTTCTCGATACAGGTTGAAACGAGAGCCTGCTTGTCCGACGGACCCAGCGCGCTGCACCCGGCCAGCACAGAAAGCGCCGCTGCTACGATGAATATCCGCATGCCAAGCCCTCCTGACGGTTTCAGCCCGAGTGCTTGCATGATTTCCGGCGACTGAAAAGCGCTATTCCCGGCGCAGGAGAGCGTCCAGCTGGAAGCCGTTGCCGAGTTGGCGGGCGAAGGCTTCCTTTATGGCCGCGCGATCATAATCGTCGGCTGCCCAGTCCAGGAAGGTCTTCCACTGGCCGGTTGGCTTGCCTGCATTGAAGGCGGCGTAGCTCTCGAAGACGGCATCCAGGACGCCGGTCTTGCCATGCTTGATGTGCAGGTATTTGCCCGAAAGCTGGTCGACGGCCTCGGCAAAGGGCACCCGTTCGCGCAGCAGTTTATACAGGACCGCCATGATGCCGGCCCGGTCTGCGCCGGATTTGCAGTGCATCAGGGCGGGGTATTCGATCCGCTCGAACAGGTCGCGGGCGGCAAATATGGCTTCGCGGGTGGGCGGATCACGGGAAAAGACTTGGAAATCAACGAGTTCGATGCCGGCCTTGGCGCAGGCTTCCTTCTCTAGGAGGTAATAGCCCTGCGTGCTGGGTCCCCGAAGGTTCAGGATGGTGCGGATGCCCCGTTCGGCGGCATGGGCTGCGATCTGGCGCGGTGAAGGCTGGTTGGAGCGCCACATTTCGGGGGAAATCTGGTGCAGATTGCTGAAGCGGGCGCGGAGGAATCCGTGGTCCCCCCAGGTCAATTCGCGCTGCGCCCGGGCCCGGCCCTCGGGCGATGCGAGGTCCGCCGGCACGTGCGCCCGGCGCTTCTTTTTGGACCGCAACTTCACCATGGCCCCGCACCTAACGGCCATCCAGTCTCGGGGCAAGCACAGCCATGCACGCGGAATTCTCGCCTGATTATCATTCTTTATCGAAAATTTCTCATCCGGCCGCATCCAGCGGGTCCCCTGGCTGCATCTTACGGGCATGAAGACCAGCAATCGTGCTGGACCAAACCTGAACCGGAGACCCCATGGGTGTTGAAGTCCTCGTCCCCGTTGCCTTTTTCGGCACGATCATCGCCACCGTCTGGCTTGTCAGCTATTTCAACGGCCGCAAGCGCCTGACCATCCACGAAACCCTGCGCCACGCCATCGACAAGGGCCAGGCCCTGTCGCCGGACCTGATGGACCGGATGTCGATGGTAACCGACCCGGTGCGTGCCGACCTTCGCCGCGGCGTGCTGTTCCTGGCCTTTGGCGCGGCCTTCGGTGTCCTCTCCGCCCTGATCGGCTATGAGGAAGCTGAAGCCCTGACCCCGATGCTCGGCGTTGCCACCTTCCCGATCTTCCTGGGTATCGCGTATATCGGCCTGTGGGCATTCGGCCGTGGCAAGTCAGAGGCCTGATCTCTGGCTGGCCGCCTCAGGAGGGCGGGACATGCGCAGCGACCCTGATCTCGCCCACGCCGCCGCACAAGGCAACGAGGCAGCCTTTGCCGAGCTTGTGCGGCGCCACCAGGGCAAGGTGCGCGGGATGGCCCGCCGCCTGGCCGGCTCCGAAGCGACGGGCGACGACATCGCCCAGGTGACGTTCCTGACGGCATGGCAGAAAATCTCCACCTATGCCGGCGGAACCTTCAGTGCCTGGATCTGCACCATCTGCTGGCGGGAATTCCTGCAATGGCGCCGCCGGCAGAAACTGGAAATCGAGTTCGACGAGACGGCGGAGATCATCCCGTTCGATCGCTCGGCGGACCAGAACGAGATGCGGATGGACCTCACCCGCGCCCTCGAAACCCTCAGCGAAGCCCAGCGTGTCTGTGTGGTGCTCTGTGTCGCGACGGGACTGACCCATCAGGAGGCAGCTGACGTGACCGGCTGGCCCCTCGGAACGGTAAAGTCACATGTCTTGCGCGGGGTCGCCCTGCTCCGGACCCGTCTTGAAAATGCCAATGTGGCGTGATGGAGTGATCAACATGCGTGAACAGGATGCCTACAAGGATCTGTCGGACCTTTTCCGGGTCGAGGACAACGCTCTGCCCGCAGAGCCCTTCACCCGCCAGGTGATGCACGGGGTGCGCAAGCAGAAGATGATGCGCCGCTTCGTGGTCGGAAGCCTCGGTTTCACCGGCGCCGGCATTGCCGCCCTTCAGCTGCCGGCCCTGCTCGGTGAATGGGTCGGGGTCGACAAGACGGTGACGCAGGCCCTGACGACGGCGCCGACCGAACTCAGCACCGCCGCGGTCAACCAGCTCAGCGCCGCCGCCATGAGCAACCCGATGTGGCTCGCCATCGCCGCCGGCGCCGCCCTCTGCGTGTTCGCGGTCTCGGCCTTCGAACGGGCCTAGACCAACAGCCTACGGATAAATGAAAACCCCGGCAGCGATGCCGGGGTTTTTTGTTGTGGGCGGGCTATGGTGGGAACAGCCGGGTTTGGAAGTGGACCCCTCGTCGAGCGAGCGTGCTCGTGGTGTCACGTTCCGGCGATAGAGAACCGATCCAAGGGCAACGGCTGAAAGTGGCCCGTTGCAGACATTGGCATTCGAGTGCCTTTGAAGATAACATGGCAATCTTGGTGGGAGAGGCGACGTGGGTCTGTTCGATAAGTTTCGCGGCAAGGACGCTCCGCAAGGCGTCGTCTACATGTTCACATTTAAGGTGGGGAACGGTCGAACGCAGATACCGGCACCGATGAAAGGCGCCTTCGTTTGCGCCTATGCGATGGACGAAAATCCCACCGCTGCCGCTGAGCGATGCATCAACAAGCTTCTATCGATGGGCTACATCGTGGAAGACATGGAACCCAAGGGCGCAGAGATGCAGCTGTCGTCATGGGACACGCATATAGCGGAAAGGTGGCCAGACTTCATGGACCATTTTCCAAAGCAAAAGGATGTGGTCGCTGAGTTTGGGAGAAGAGATGCAATTCTAGCGCCTTTCGCTGGTTTTGAATGAAGCAGCTAAAGTCCGCCACCGGCGATTTTCTGCCAGTTCCGCCTTCTTCCAGCTCAAACACTCATTCGGCTAGAGCGCACTCACCGCCGCCAGCCAATTCCCTCGAGCAGCATCCGCGTCTCGTAGAGCGGCAGGCCAACGATGGCGGTGTAGCTGCCGTTGATGGCGGTGATGAAGCCGCCGGCCAGGCCCTGGATGCCGTAGCCGCCGGCCTTGCCCCTCCACTCGCCGCTGGCGACGTAGGCGGCGATCTCGGCCTCGGTGAGACGCTTCATCTTCACGCGGGCGAGCACCGTGCGGGAGGCGACCCGGCCGTCCGGCGCGCGCACGGCCACGCCCGTGATGCATTGGTGCGCGCGGCCGGAGAGGAGGCGCAGGAAGGCCTCGGCTTCGGCTTCGTTTGCGGCCTTCTCGAGGTTGCGCTGGCCCACGGCGACAACCGTATCGGCGGCCAGGACGTAGCCAGCTTCCGTGCAGGCGACCGCTTTTTCACGTGCCAGACGCTCCGCCAGCGCGCGGGGCGCTTCGTCCTTGCGGCGGGTCTCGTCGATGTCGGTGGGGGCGACCTTGTCCGGCACGAGGCCGATCTGCGCGAGCAGGTCGAGACGCCGGGGGCTCGCGCTCGCGAGGATGAGCGGCGGCTTGCCCGGCATGACGGTTTACTTGAAGCGGTAGGTGATGCGGCCCTTGGTCAGGTCATACGGGGTCATTTCGATCATGACCTTGTCGCCCGTGAGCACACGGATGCGGTTTTTCCGCATCTTGCCGGCAGTGTGCGCGATGATTTCGTGGTTGTTCTCAAGTTTCACGCGGAACGTCGCGTTCGGCAGCAGTTCAACGACTGTGCCTTCGAATTCGATGAGTTCTTCTTTCGACATGCCTTCTCCAGCTGACCGGCCATTCCGGCCAAGACTTCGCATTGCTGGGCTGCGCCATACAGGCTTGCAGGGATTCCGGCAAGCGCGCGGGGGAGTCGGCCGCTTCGGGGCCTCGTTTACCGTGTCGGCAGGGGGACGCCGGACTTGAGGCTGCACTGGCCGGCGAAGCCCGGGAAAGCGCCGTTGGTGTCGACATTCGACTCGGCAAAGCCGTCGCTGATGACCAGGCGGGCGGTGATCGTGGTGGCGGTCGCGGCGAGCAGTTCGGGGGTCAGCGGCAGGGTCAGGCTGACGGCGGCGCCGTCTGCGTCTGTCAGTACGGCCTCGCCGTCAAACGAAATGCCCGAGACGACATACCGGGCGGGCCCGGCGACGGCATAGTCCCCGAGCTGGCGGGCCGGGGCGACGACTTCCAGCGTCCTGGCGGCCGTGTCGCAGTGCAGCGCGAACTTCGGCGGGGCGAGGCCCGTGATGGCATCCTGCGGGCCGACATCGAGGACCGAGATGCCCGTTTCGCTGTCGAACAGTTCGAGCCCGTCAGCGGTGGGCGCGAAGGCGGGTTCGGCTGCTTCGGGGGTCAGATCCTCGGTCACCGCTTCGGCGGCGGGCGCCTCGAGCGCGGGTGTGGGATTACGACCTTCGCAGGCGGCAAGTGCGGCGAGACTGGCGGCCAGAAGGAATGACACTCTCATCGCGTTTCGCCTTTCATGCGCCGGGCGACCTGCCCTGCCCGGCATGCAGCGCGCAGATCAGGGTGAACAGCCGCCGGGCTGTCGGATGGTCGATCTCGATCTTGCCGGCGAGCCGCTCCTTGAGCAGTTCCGAGCCTTCATTGTGGATGCCGCGCCGGGCCATGTCGATGGCTTCGATCTGGTGCGGCGTCTGTGTACGGATGGCTTCGTAATAGCTGTCGCAGATCATGAAGTAGTCGCGGATCACGCCCCGGAAGGGGCCGAGCGACAGGATGAAGGTGTGCACGTCTTCGGCCGCTTCGGTGCGCACGGCGAGGATGAGGCGGCGCTCGGCCTGGCTGAGCGAGAGGACATAGGGGCCGCGTTCCTGACCGGTGACGGCGAAGCTGTTTTCCTCGATCAGGTCGAAGATCGCGACGCGACGCTCGTGCTCGGCGTCCGGACCGGAGGCGCCGAGCGTATCGTCGTCGATATGGACCGCGATGAGGCGATCAGTGCCCATCGCTCCCGCCCCGGTTCGTGCGGATGGACACCGAGCGCGCATGCGCCGGCAGGCGTTCGGCCTCGGCGAGGCGCAGCGCGGCGGGCGCCAGCACTTCCAGCCCTTTCGGGCCGGCGCGCTGCACGCTCATGCGCTTGAGGAAATCATACAGTCCAAGTCCGGACGAAAAGCGCGCGGCGCGGCTGGTCGGCAGGACGTGGTTGGAGCCGGTCACATAATCGCCCAGCGCTTCCGGCGTGTGGTGGCCGAGGAAGACCGCGCCGGCGTGGCGGATCAGCGGCAACAGGCCGTCCGGATCATCCACGCAGAGCTCAAGGTGCTCGGCGGCGATGCGGTTGGCGACATCGGCCGCCTGCAGACGGTCCCGCACAAGGATGATCGCGCCGTGGCTGCGCCAGGACTCGCGCGCGCGCTCGCCGGTCGCCAGCGTTTTCAACTGGCTTTCCACAGCCTTGCCCACAGCCTTGCCCACAGCCTCATCCACAGTGATCAGGATCGACTGGCTGGAAGGATCATGCTCGGCCTGGCTGAGCAGGTCGGCCGCGATCCAGTCCGGATTGGCGGTGGCATCGGCGATGATGAGGATTTCCGAAGGGCCCGCAATCGTGTCGATGCCGACCCGGCCGAAGACCTGTCGCTTGGCTTCCGCGACCCAGGCGTTGCCGGGGCCGACAATCTTGTCCACCGGCGCCAGCGCGCCTGCGCCGAAGGCCATGGCGCCGACGGCCTGCGCGCCGCCGATGGGATAATACTCGTCCACGCCGGCCTTCAGGGCGGCGTAGGCGACCGCGTTGGAGAGTTCGCCCTGCGGCGCCGGGGCGACCATCACGATGCGCTCCACGCCGGCGATCCGTGCCGGGACGATATTCATCAGCACGGACGAGGGATAGCTCGCCCGCCCGCCGGGAACATAGACGCCGACCGAGTCGAGCGAGGTCCAGCGCCAGCCGAGCTCGATGCCCGCATCGTCCGTGAAGCGATGATCGGCGGGGCGCTGCGCACCGTGATAGGCGGCGATCCGGTCATGCGCGAAATCGATGGCGGCGCGCAGGTCCGCCGGGCAGGTTGCGGCGAGTTCGTGCAGGTTCACATTGTCGGATTCGAGGGTCGAGGGGTCGATCTGCAGGCCGTCATACTTGGCGGTATAGTCGGCCACCGCTGCCCCGCCGCGCTTTTTCACGTCGGCCAGGATGTCCTTGACCACATCGAACACGTCATCCCCCTGCCCGCGATCTTCCGCGAGGAAGCGCGTCAGGACCTCATCAAACTGAGGCTTGGTGGCGTCAAAGTGGCGGGCCATGGGGCGGGCATTTCCGGGGCATAGTTACAGCCCCGCTACATGGACCGGGGCTGGCAGGCTGGCAAGGTGGCGGATTGGTGTGGACGGTGCATTCCAGCCTTCGGCCTAATGCACCCTACCTTTTCCGCCGCTCGTGGCTCGGGACGTGCCTTGTGGGCCAGACGTAGTCGCTGTCGAGCAGGGTGGCGTCGAGGGCTTCGACCGTCAGCACGATTTCGCCGTCGCCGGCGAACAGCAGCGTGACCTTGCCGCCGGGCGGCTCGGCCACATCGGCCACGAAATCGGCGCTCAGCAGGGAGAGGATGAGTTCGGGGTCCGCCTTGGTGATGCCGCGCGTCTTGACGCCCAGCACGCCGTCAAACGCCAGCAGCGCGCGCACGCGCTCGCCCGGCTGGCCTTTGCGCGCCGGCGCAGTTTCCCAGCGGTAGCGGTTCAGCTCGATGGAGAAGCGGCGCTTGCGCTTTTCGTAATTGAGGTTGCCCGCCTTCACCACCGCGTCCTGGACGGCCGCGGCGATGATCCTGAGGTCGTCACCCTCCTCGGCGAGAAGGCGCAGCGGTTTTGGATCGGTCATTCAGCCCTGCCGTGGTTACTCGTCTTCGCCAGATCGGCGTTCGATCTTCGCGCCGCAAGCCCCCAGCTTGGCTTCGAGCCGTTCGAAGCCGCGGTCCAGATGGTAGATGCGGTTCACGACCGTTTCACCCTGCGCCGCAAGTCCGGCAATGACCAGTGATACCGAGGCGCGCAGATCGGTCGCCATAACCGGCGCGGCCGTCAGGTGATCGACGCCCTTCACGACGGCCTCCTGCCCGCGCACCGTGATGTCGGCGCCGAGGCGGGAGAGTTCCGGGGCGTGCATAAAGCGGTTCTCGAAGATCGTCTCCCGGATGATGCTGGTGCCTTCGGCGGTGCACATCAGGGCCATGAACTGGGCCTGCAGGTCGGTCGGGAAGCCGGGGTGCGGCTGGGTCGAGAGGCTGACCGCTTTCAGCACCGAGCCGTTGCGGCGGATGCGCAGGGTCGAGGCGGCTTCGTCGGCGTCCACGGTGACGCCCGCTTCCCGCAGCTTCGAGATCATCGCGCCGAGCGCCGCAACCGGGCAGCCATCGAGCGTGACGTCGCCGCCGGCCGAGGCGGCCGCCATGGCGTAGGTGCCGGCCTCGATCCGGTCCGGCATCACCGGATAGGTGGTGCCCTTGAGGGCTTCGACGCCCTTGATGCGGATGATCGGCGTGCCGGCGCCGGTGATGTTCGCGCCCATCGTGTTGAGGCAGTTGGCGAGGTCTTCGATCTCCGGCTCGCGCGCGGCGTTCTCGAGGATCGTCTCGCCCTTGGCCAGCGTGGCCGTCAGCATCGCATGTTCGGTGGCGCCGACGGAGACGGTCGAGAAGTTGATGTGTGCGCCCTTGAGGCCGTGGATAGCGGCGGCCTTCACATAGCCGCCCTCGACGCGCAGGTCCGCGCCCATGGCTTCCAGCGCCTTCAGGTGCAGGTCCACGGGACGGGCGCCGATGGCGCAGCCGCCGGGCAGCGACACGGTCGCATGGCCGGAGCGGGCGATCAGAGGGCCGAGCACGTTGAAGCTCGCCCGCATCTTCCGCACCTGTTCATAGGGCGCGATGGTGGATTTGAGCTCTGCCGCGTTGAGATGGCAGGTCGAGGAGCCCTTCGGCCAGTAGACCTCGACGCCCAGCGTCTCCAGCAGCTGCGCGAGGAAGCGCGTGTCTGCCAGGTTCGGCATGTTGGTGAGTTCCACCGGCTGATCGGTCAGCAGGCAGGTAACCATCAGCTTCAGCGCCGAGTTCTTGGCGCCGGAGACGTGGATGCGGCCATGGAGCGGCGTGCCGCCCGTGATGTGAAGTCTGTCCATGGGCGCGAGATATACTGTGCTTCGCGGCTTTGTCAGGACCGGAATGTGCGCGGAACTTGCTATTTACGTCCCCGGGCAGCTCTTCGACTCGCTGGCAGGTCAAAAGGCCGGCCGGAAACTCCTGGTGTACTAGAGCTTGTCAGCCTTATTGGGGGCATCGGCCGGCGCGGGATCCTTGCGGGCAGCGGCCTTCCGGCGTTTCAGATTGGCCCGAAGGGCCTCGGCCTGGCGGGCGGTGCGGTCTTCATTCGACGAACGGGGTGTCTTATAGGTCATGATGGCGCCTAAACTCTCTTTTCATCCGATATCGCTTAGGCTAAAGCCCCGAAACGAAACCGGCAATGCCGCCTTAGCTCAGGGGTAGAGCGCGTCATTGGTAATGACGAGGTCGACAGTTCAATTCTGTCAGGTGGCACCACTCCCCGCCGGTTGGAAGACGCGCAAGCGCTGCACTCACCGATTGCTTCCCAGCGACCAAATAACCAACACGCCCGCTAGAAGCACACCCAATCCGAAAAGAACTCCGCCTTGCACGTAGAGCACGGCGGACACCAGCATGGCGGAGCTGGACAGCACGAACAGCGCCGGCACAAGCGGATAGAGCGGCACACGGAGGGGTCTCGGCACGTCCGGATGGGTCGCGCGCAGGCGGAACACGGCGAGGCCGCTGGCGATGAGGAAGATCCAGTAGACCGGGGCAGTATAATCGACGAGCGTCGCGAAGCCGTCATAGGCGGCGCCGAGGCCTACGAGCAGAAGCGAGACGGCGCCTTGCGCGAGGACAGCGTTGCGCGGACTGCGGGTGCGGAAATTCCAGCGGCCGATCCAGCTCATTGCGGGGATATTGGCCGAGGCAGCATATGTGGTACGGGCGCCGGCGATGATCGTGGCATTCACGGACGTGACGGCCGCTGCGACGACGGCCAGCGCGAGCACGACCCCTGCCCCCGGCCCGAAGGCGCGGCTCATCAGGTCGGCGGCCGGCGCTTCGGAACCCGCGAGCCCGGCGAGACCGAGGCCGCGCAGCATGGCCCAGGCGGTGAGCAGGTACAGCGCCGTGATGAGGGTGATCGAGATGATCAGCGCCCGGAGCATGCCGCGCTCACCGTCTTTCACTTCGGCCGAGAGGGTGGCGGCCTCGGTCCAGCCGCCATAGGCGAGCAGGACGAAGACGAGACCGTAGCCGAGGCCGCCAAGGCCTGGCGCCACCGGCGTGCCGGGATCGAGCGGGGGCGTGCCGTCGAGCACGAGCCTTGCAGCGGCAGCGGCGAGGGTCACGAGGCCGGCGATCAGGACGATGACGAGCGCGCTGTCGCTCGCCTCTCCGGCGGGCAGCAGCTTGATTGCTGTGAGCAGGAAGACACTGGCGAAGGCATAGATGGCGGGGCCATGGGGGCCGAGATCGATGACGCGGTTGAGATAGTCGCCGATGACGAAACCGAGCAACGCGATGGCGCCGGTATTAATGACGGCGAAGCGCGCCCAGGCGAAGAGAAAGGCGAAGCGCCTGCCCCAGGCACGTTCGAGAAAGTGGTAGTCGCCGCCCGGATGGGCGAAGGCCGCGGCGAGTTCGCAATAGCAAAGCGCGCCGGCGAGCGAAATCAAACCGCCGATGATCCAGAGCAGATAAACCATCTGTTCGGAGCCGGCATTTGCCGCGACCAGCGCGGGCGACTTGAAGATGCCGGCGCCGATGACCATGCCGAGAATGACGACGATGACATAGCGGGTCGTCAGGCTGCGGACGGGTGTATGGGCTGCGCCCGCTTCCGGCGCCATCAGGCGAGAGCCCGGCCGAGCGCGGTATACCATCCTTTGAGCAGGCCTGCCCGGACTTCGGAGTTCATGCCCGGCTCAAAGCGTTTGCCGGGGACGGCGCGGGCGGCCCAGTCGGTGGCGGTGAGCCAGCCTAGCTGCATCGCGGCTGCCGCGGCGGCGCCGAGGGCGGTCATCTCGCGGTAGTCCGGGCGAAGCACCGGCAGCGCGCAGACATCGGCGAGGAATTGCATCAGCCAGTCGTTCGCGACCATGCCGCCGTCCACGCGCAGTTCCGCGATCGGCGCGCCGTCGCCAGCGAAGGCGGCGAGCAGGTCGTGCGTCTGGTAGGCGACCGATTCGAGGCCCGCGCGGACGAGGTGCGCGCTGGTCGCCGCCCGGGTCAGGCCAGAGATCAAGCCGCGCGCTTCGGCGCTCCAGTGCGGAGCGCCGAGGCCCGTGAACGCGGGCACCATGTAGATGCCGCCATTGTCCGGCAGGCTGGCGGCGGCGGCGGCGCTTTCGTCCGCACTCTGAATGAGCTTCAGGTCGTCGCGCAGCCATTTGATGACCGTGCCCGCATTGAAGATCGAGCCTTCGAGCGCCATCGCGTCCGCGCCGGGCAGCGCATAGCCCATCGTGCCGAGCAGGCGGTTATTCGAGGCGGGGCGGACCTCGCCGGTGTTCGCCACGAGGAAGGCGCCGGTGCCGAACGTGACCTTCGCCTGGCCGGGCTTCAGGCAGCCCTGCCCCACGAGGGCCGACTGCTGGTCTCCGAGGACGGAGCAGATCGGGATCGCGCGCCCGAACAGGGCGGGGTCGGTCGTGCCGTAATCTGCGGCGCTGGGTTTCACATCCGGCAGCAGCGAGCTCGGCACTTGCAGGATGCCCGCCATTTGCGCACTCCAGCCCCCATCTTTGCCAAGGCCGAGGCGGAAGAGCATCGTGCGAGAGGCGTTAGTGACATCGGTGGCGTGCACCTTGCCGCCGGTCAGGCGCCAGAGGAGGAAGGTGTCCACGGTGCCGAAGGCGAGCTCGCCTGCCTCGGCGCTGGCGCGGGCGCCGGCCACATTATCCAGGACCCAGCCGATCTTGGTGCCGGAGAAATAGGGATCGAGCAGCAGGCCGGTTTCGTCCTGCGCGGCAGCCTCATGGCCGTTCGCCTTCAGCGCGTCACACGCGGCGGCGGTGCGCCTGTCCTGCCAGATGATTGCGGGCGCGATAGGTTTGCCGGTCGTCCGCTCCCAGACGAGCGTAGTTTCTCGCTGGTTGGTGATGCCGATGGCCGCGATCCGGTCCGCGCCGCCCGCCTTGGCGATCACCGTGCGGCAGACCGAAAGCGTGCGCGACCAGATCTCCTCACCATTCTGCTCGACCCAGCCGTCGGCCGGATACAGCAGCGCGACCTCTTCCTGCGCGAGGGCGACTTCGACGAAGTTGCCATCGTAAACGACGGCCCGCGTCGAGGTCGTGCCTTCGTCGATGACAAGAATGAAATCAGGCATGGAAACTCCATAAGTATCGCTGCTGGATTAGACCTTCCGTCACGCTGACTCCAGCACCTGTCTGCGGGGCAATATGCGCTTCGAAACTGTTCTTCCAGAGACAGGCCCCGGCAGAAGCGGCTCAGGATAAAGAAGAATTTCCAAAGCGGGCACCCGCCCGGATTATCTCAGGCCTCGGTATCAAGGATTGCGACTGGCCTCGCAAAGAAAAAGAGGGCGGCCCGGGGGCCGCCCTCTTCAATTTCAGAAAGTCTGTCGTCGGATCAGAACTCTTTCGACAGGCGCACAAACGCAGAGCGACCGCGAAGGTCTACCTGTGATGCGTTCAGTGACGCATTCCCGAGCCTGTTGTCTGTGCCTGTCGAGACGAATGGAGGATGTTCGTCAAACAGGTTCGACACGCCCACAATCGCCTGCCAGTCGCTGCCGGAGTAACGTACGGAAGCGGTGTGGGTCGCATAGGGCTCATTGAACTGCTTGAAGTAGCCCGGCTGAAGGCCGTTCGTGCCGCGGAAGTTGAACTGCGAGGCGCCGAACACTTCATCGTTCGACATCCGGCTGACAAACTCCGTCGACCAGAAATAGGTCCAGTCGCCTTTTTCGAACTGCACAGTGCCGTCGGCGACAAAGTCGGGCTGCCCGAGAGAGCCGTTGAAGTCGTTGGTTGCAAAGCCGGAAACGCCCTGGAAGAGTTCTGCCTCGTCTTCAAACGTCCAGGTCCCGGTCATGTCAACGGTGAGGTCACCAAACGTGAACTCGTGTTCGTAGCGGCCAGTGACATCAAGACCACGGGTCGACTGCTTGTTCACGTTCACGAAGTTGTTGTTCACGGTAAGGATGTTCAGGAAGTTCGGCAGGGTCGGATCCGTTCCCCGGGTGAACAGGTCACAGAAGGCGTTCGGGAAGTTCGTGCCGCCATAGCATCCACCAAGAATTGCACCAGCACCAAGCTGTGCAACCTGATTGTCAACCTGAATCTCGAAGTAATCGACTGCAACCGAAAGATCGATGGATGTTGGCGAGAAGATCGCACCGAGCGTGGTAGCTTCAGAAGTTTCCGGTGTCAGGAAGCCGGCACCGCCGCCCGAGATGATGAGGGCCGAGGAGCCAACGCCGCCATAATTGTCCGGAATGCCGTCGGCAGCACAGTTTGCCTGAATCTGGGCATTCGTGCTGGTGTTCCAGTTGATGCAGGGGTCCGTACCTTGCTGAGGCCCGAAGCCTGTCTGGTTGCCGAGGTAGAGCTCGAAGAGACCAGGAGCGCGGAACGACGTGCCTTTGGTCGCGCGAAGACGAAGCATCGGATTGATCTGCCAGTTGAGACCCAACTTGTAGACCGTGTCGGCGTCATAGAGATCATAATCGAACCAGCGAAGCGAGCCGTTGAACGTCAGGCTGTCGAAGAATGGCTGGCCCGCGACCAACGGAACCTCGACTTCGGCAAACGTTTCATAGAGTTCGTCCTGGCCTGTCGTGTTGACAGCGGAAGTCAGGCCCCATTGGTTGTTGTTAAAGGACAACGGACCTGGCTTGTCATCGATTTCCGACTTACGATACTCAAAGCCGACTGCAGCACCGATCTTGCCGGCGGGGAGTTCGAACAGCTCGCCCGCAACCACTGCGTTGAACAGCGTCTGCGTGAATTCGGTGTTGCCCGTATCTGTATCAAGAAGGAAATCGCGCTCGGCGTCCGTCAGGTTGCCTGCAAGGAAGTTTGAGGAGAAGTAGTTGATCGGAACTGCCGAAGGATCGAGTACCGGGACACCGGCCACTCTCCGGTAACCACGGATGGTACCTGTACCGTCATTGCGGTAAATCAGGTCAGAGCGCGCATCCAGCGCATCCACGACGTTGCGAACATCGACTGTATCGCGCGTATACGAGCCATCGGAAATGGAGTGCGAAAGGTGCGTGTCCCATGACCATCCGGTGTTAAAGATATCACCGCGAGCCCCAGCAACGCCGTACCAGTAGTCGATGTCGACCGACGTATCGAACGGAATCAGAGCAATTGGACGCACAAGGTTGAATGCACCGCCGCAGGTCGCCGTCGCTGGGCCACCGACAGTGGTCGGACAATTTGCCGGCAATGTGCTGAACGGTACGAAGTCATTCGATCCGGCCCCTACGGCGAGGCTGCCAGGACGGCTCCAGGGGAAGAATTGCCGGAAACGCACCTGTTCCGTGGTGCGGTTATTATAAAGCAATTCGCCGTAGACGTCTGCAAAACCGCCAAGGTTGTACTCGCCGGTTATGTAGGCACTCATCCGCTCTGTAGCTGGCAGGATGTCCTGCGCCAGCTGACGTGGATCGTTTGTATCCGTTTCTTCAGAACCCAACGGCTGGCCCGTGGGCAGGTTAGGCAATCCGTTGATGCCGACAAGCCGGAAACCGTTGAACAGGTTACCCGCGTTGCGGAGCGATGATACGCCGGGGTCCTGGGTGAAACGCCGAATGCCTCCGCCCGTGTTCACATCGATAGAATTCACGACGCCAATGTTGAAGCACTTGAAGTCGCCCTGGTTTGGAGCGAGCGGGTTGCGCTCGATCCGGTCAATGCGTTCTCCGGTATTGATGTCGAAGACAAAGTCTTCAGCGCACTCGTAATAGTCGCGGTCCTTGCGCTGCAGCGGTTCGAGCTTGCTGTAGGACGCGGAGAAGGTCAGGAACCCGTCGTCGAAGTTGAGGCCGAAAGCGCCATCTGCGGAGAAGGCCTCACCGCCGCCCTCAAGCGGAGCATTTGCTGAAAGGTTGAGGATCGGCTTGTCGATTTCGCGCCGCGTGATGACGTTGATAACACCTGCAACTGCGTCTGAACCGTAGATCGATCCGGCGCCGTCCTTGAGGATCTCGACGCGCTGCACAACGGATTGAGGAATCGTGTTGAGGTCGACTGCCCCGACGCGGCCTTCGACGCCCGAGGGCCCGAACCGGCGGCCGTTGAACAAAAGGAGGGTGCGCTGGGCGCCCAGGCCGCGAAGCGAGACTGAGTTCACGCCCGGGCCGCCGTTGACGATAAAACCACCGAACTGGCTGTTGATCTGCGTGGAGCCTGCAGCGATGGAGCTTCCCTGAAGGATCTCTGCCGTGTCGACAAGCCCTTCGAGGCTGGCGATCTCAGCGGTGATTACCTGAATGGGCGAGGAAGACGTGAATTCATCGCGCCGCAGCAGCGATCCGGTGACAACGATCTTTTCCTGGCGGGCTTCGTCCCCGGACGCGCGCGCTGGCGCCGCTGTCGTTGCGGGCGCTTCCTCAGCCGCAGGTTCGGCCCCTGGAGTTGTCGTTTCTTCAGGTTCAGTCTGCGCAAGTGCAAAGCCGCTTACCGAGAGCGCGCCAAGCGCCACTCCCCCAAGTACACCACGGCGGAAATTACGAAAAATCATCAGTTTTACTCCCCGAGAATGCTATGGGCCGACGCCCCGTCGACACATTACAACACTTTTAATGCATGGCTGCAGCAGCCGATCAAGCGACAGGGCCAATAACATCGTGCACAACAGGCACTACTGTCGCGGTTGTGGCATTTTGAGCACAATTTTGTCACACTGGCTT
>LNFM01006843.1_pt1 | contig 91738 bp, 98 predicted proteins | sample 596031 | NCBI WGS metagenome assembly LNFM01 (sample SAMN04254537, study PRJNA301005) | activated carbon metagenome | isolation source: dual media filters at the Ann Arbor, Michigan drinking water treatment plant | place: USA: Ann Arbor | reverse complement strand
CGATCGATGCCGCTCGGCGATCTGCACGACAACACCACCGACCACCTGGTGGCCGACATGGAGCGGCTGCGGCTCCATCTTGGGGTCAACCAATGGCTCCTGTTCGGCGGCTCGTGGGGCAGCACCTTGGCGCTCGCCTACGGCATCAGGCATCCCGAGCGGGTGAGCGGCTTCATCCTGCGCGGCATCTTCCTCGGGGCGCGCTCGGAGATCGACTGGTTCCTGCACGGCATGCGGGCGATCTTCCCGGAGGCGTGGCGCGACTTCGTCGAGCACCTGCCGGCCAGTGAACGCGGCGATGTCCTGGGCAACTACTACCGGCGCCTGATCGACCGCAACCCCGACAGCCACCGTCCGGCGGCGCGCGCGTGGAGCCGCTACGAGGCGTCGTGCTCGACCCTCTACCCGACCGCGCGGGCACCCTTCGAGACCGATCACGGCGGCTTCGCGCTGGCGCTGTCGCGCATCGAGGCGCACTACTTCGCCAACCGCACGTTCGTGCCCGAGGGCTGGCCGTGGTCCGATCTCGACCGCATCCGCGGGCTGCCCGGCACCATCGTGCAGGGCCGCTATGACATCGTCTGCCCGCCGGTGACCGCCGACGCGCTGGCGCGGGCATGGCCGGAGGTGCGTTACGTCGTCGTGCCGGACGCCGGCCATAGCGCGCTGGAGCCGGGCATTCGCGCCGCTCTGGTCAACGCTACCGAGAGCTTCCGATTGTCGGCGTCCGACAGCGATCTTTTCGCGCCGAGATTCCCGTGGGAGACGTGACCTCGTCCGCCCTGCCGCCCGAGCAGACCGGCGCGGCGGCCTGGTACGGCCCGCAGATGGCGGAGCGGACCGATTGGCTGATGCCGCTCGGCGCAGCAGAGATCGCCGAGATCGAAGCCGCGACCCGCGCCCTGGTGGCTGGCGACGCCGACCTCGCCTCGATCTCCGCGCGCGATTTCCCGCTGCCGTCGCTCGGGCCGCGGCTCGTCTCGCGGGTGCGCGACGACGTGCTGAACGGCCGCGGTTTCCTGCTGCTGCGCGGCCTGCCGGTCGAGCGCTGGTCGATGCGCGAGGCGGCTACCGCGTTCTTCGGCCTGGGCAGCCATCTCGGCAGCGCGCGGTCGCAGAACGGCAAGGGCCACGTGCTGGGCCACGTTCGCGATCTCGGTCTCGACGTGCACGACCCCAATGTCCGCATCTACCAGACCAGCGTGCGCCAAACCTACCATACCGATTCGTGCGACATCGTCGGGCTGCTGTGCCTCAGGACGGCGCAGTCCGGCGGCCTGTCGGCGCTGGTCAGCTCGACCACGATCTTCAATGAGATGCGGCGGCGGCGGCCCGATCTGCTGGCGCTGCTGTTCCAGCCGCTCGCCACCGACCGGCGCGGCGAGGTGCCGGAAGGCCAGAAGCCCTATTTCGAGATTCCCGTGTTCAGCTGGCACGAGGGTTTCCTGACCGCGCTCTACCAGCGCCAGTACATCGACTCGGCCCAGCGCTTCCCCGACGCGCCGCGGCTCACGCCGGCCCAGGTCGAGGCGCTCGACCTGTTCGATTCGCTGGCCAACGATCCGCGGCTCTGCATGTTCATGGCGTTCCAGCCGGGCGACGTTCAGCTCGTCCACAACCATACGATGCTGCACGACCGCACCGCATTCGTGGATTGGCCGGAGCCGGAGCGGCGACGCCATCTGCTGCGGCTGTGGCTGGCGGCGGCGGACGCCCGCCCTCTGCCCGAGGTGTTCGCCCAGCGCTACGGCACGGTCACGATCGGCGAACGCGGCGGCATCGTCGTGCGCGGCACCAGGCTCAACGCTCCGCTGGAGGCGGTTTGACGTCGCATGCCAGAGGGCGCCGGCGAGGGTGGTTGACCGGGACCATCGCCGTCCCTAAGTGAAGGCCGCTGAAATCCCACAGATATCAAGGACAACCGTATGGCCAGCGATCCAACCGCGGGCGGTGCCTCGGCTGAGATGCCGGTCGAGACCGCCGAAGAGACCCTCGACATTCCGCCCCGGCCCGCCGGCCAGGAGGCGGACGTCCAGCAGCTGCAGGCGGAGAAGGCCGATCTGCAGGACAAGCTCCTGCGTGCCCTTGCCGAAGCGCAGAACGTGCGCCGCCGCGCCCAGCAGGACATCGAGCGCGAGCGCAAGTTCGGCATCGAGCGCTTTGCCAAGGACATGCTGTCGGTGGCCGACAATCTCGGCCGTGCCCTGTCGGCGCTGCCGAAGGACGGCGATGTCGCGGACCCGGCCTTGCGCAACGTCATCGTCGGCGTCCAGGCAACCGAGCGCGAGCTGCAGTCGGCGCTGGAACGGCACGGCGTCACACGCGTCGAATCGCTCGGCAAGCCGTTCAACGCCGAGTTCCACCAGGCCATGATGGAGGTCGAGAATCCCGACGTGCCCTCGGGCACCGTCGTCCAGGAGCTGATTCCCGGCTATCTGATTGCCGGCCGCCTGCTGCGGGCGGCCATGGTGACCGTGTCCAAGGGTGGCCCTTCGCTGCGGGCGGCCAGCAACGAGAATTAGCGCCGTGGCGGCCGGATCAGCCGCCGGAAATGGCAAGATTCCGCACTTTTGGGCCACCTGCTCCATTGCAGGCGGCCGCTTAGAAACTATATAGCCCCTGTCCTGACCCGGTCTTTTGCCGGCAGGTAACACATACGGGGGTCCCCCCGGCGCCTGAGGGGCCGGATCGACCTGCCTAGGGAAGAGAGAACAGTCATGGCGAAAGTCATCGGTATCGATTTGGGCACGACCAACTCGTGCGTCGCGGTCATGGAAGGCGGCGACACCAAGGTCATCGAGAATTCCGAGGGTGCACGGACGACGCCGTCCATGGTCGCCTTCACCGACAGCGGCGAACGCCTCGTCGGCCAGGCCGCCAAGCGCCAGGCGGTCACCAACCCCATGAAGACGCTGTACTCGGTGAAGCGCCTGATCGGCCGCCGCTTCGACGACCCGATGGTCGCCAAGGAGATGGCGCTGGTCCCCTTCAAGATCGTCAAGGCGAGCAACGGCGACGCCTGGGTCGAGGCCAACGGCCAGCAGTACAGCCCGAGCCAGATCTCGGCGTTCATCCTGGGCAAGATGAAGGAGACCGCCGAGTCCTATCTCGGCGAGAAGGTCGAGCAGGCGGTGATCACCGTTCCGGCCTACTTCAACGACGCCCAGCGCCAGGCCACCAAGGACGCCGGCCGCATCGCCGGCCTCGACGTCCTGCGCATCATCAACGAGCCGACCGCGGCGGCGCTCGCCTACGGCATGGACAAGCGCAAGAGCGGCACCATCGCGGTGTACGACCTGGGCGGCGGCACGTTCGACGTGTCGGTGCTCGAGATCGGCGACGGCGTGTTCGAGGTCAAGTCGACCAACGGCGACACCTTCCTGGGCGGCGAGGATTTCGACCTTCGCGTCATCAGCTACCTGGCCGACGAGTTCAAGAAAGAGCAGGGCATCGACCTGCGCAACGACAAGCTCGCCCTGCAGCGCCTGAAGGAGGCAGCCGAGAAGGCCAAGATCGAGCTCTCCACGGCGAAGGAGACCGAGATCAACCTGCCGTTCATCACGGCTGATGCGAGCGGCCCCAAGCATCTCGTGATCAAGCTGTCGCGCGCCAAGCTCGAGACCCTGGTCGAGGAGCTGGTCCAGCGCACGCTCGAGCCCTGCAAGGCGGCCCTCAAGGACGCCGGCCTGCAGGCCGGCCAGATCGACGAGGTCATCCTGGTCGGTGGCATGACGCGCATGCCGAAGGTCATCGAGGTCGTGAAGCAGTTCTTCGGCCGCGAGCCGGCCCGCAACGTCAACCCCGACGAGGTCGTGGCGGTCGGTGCGGCGGTCCAGGCGGCCTCCTGCTGCTCGACGTGACGCCGCTGTCGCTCGGCATCGAGACGCTGGGCGGCGTGTTCACCCGCCTGATCGAGCGCAACACGACGATCCCGACGAAGAAGAGCCAGACCTTCTCGACGGCCGACGACAACCAGACCGCGGTCACCATCCGCGTGTTCCAGGGCGAGCGCGAGATCGCCGCCCAGAACAAGCTGCTCGGCCAGTTCGACCTGGTCGGCATCCCGCCGGCGCCGCGCGGCATGCCGCAGGTCGAGGTCACCTTCGACATCGACGCCAACGGCATCGTCCAGGTCTCGGCCAAGGACAGGGCGACCAACAAGGAGCAGCAGATCCGCATCCAGGCGTCGGGCGGGCTCAGCGAGGCCGACATCCAGAAGATGGTCAAGGATGCCGAGCTGCACGCCGAGGAGGACAAGAAGAAGCGCGAGCTGATCGACGCCCGCAACCAGGGCGAGGCGCTGGTGCATTCGACCGACAGGAACCTCAAGGAGTTCGGCGACAAGGTCGGCGCGGCCGAGAAGTCGGCGATCGAGAGCGCGATGGCCGACCTGAAGTCGGCATTGACCGGCGAGGACGCCGAGGCCATCAAGAGCAAGACCAACGATCTTGCGCAGGCGACGATGAAGCTCGGCGAGGCGATGTACAAGGCCCAGCAGGCCGAAGCCCAGGCCGGCGCAGCCGCGGGCAGCGCGGGCGGCGCTGGCGCGGCCGGCGGCGCGGCGAACCAGCCGGGCGGCGAGAAGGTGGTCGACGCCGATTTCGAGGACGTGACCGACAAGAACAAGAAGACAGGCTCGGGCTGAACCCGACGCAGGAACTGAGCAACCCGGCCTCCCGCGCAAGCGGGGGGCCGATGAGTAAGCGGGCAAGTGGGGGCTGCGTTAGGCTTTATGTCGCAAGACTATTATGAGCTGCTCGGAGTCGGCCGCACGGCGAGCGCCGACGACCTCAAGAAGGCGTTCCGCAAGCTCGCCATGCAGCATCACCCGGATCGCAACCGGGACAACAAGGACGCCGAGAAGAAGTTCAAGGAGATCAACCACGCCTACGACATCCTGAAGGATCCGGAGAAACGGGCGGCCTACGACCGCTACGGGCCGGCTGCCTTCGAGGGTGGCGCCGGGCCGGGCGGGCCGGGCGGCCCGTTCCAGGGCCAGGGCTTCGACTTCGGCTCGGTGTTCGGCGACGTCTTCGAGGAGATGTTCGGTGCCGGCCGAGGGCGCGGCGGGCGCGGCGACCAGCGCGGCCAGGATTTGCGCTTCAATCTCGAGATCACGCTGGAGCAGGCCTTTGGCGGCACCGAGGCGACGGTCCGCGTGCCGAGCTCGGTGGCCTGCGAGTCGTGCCGCGGCAGCGGCGCCGAGGCCGGCTCCAAGCCGCAGCAATGCCCGACCTGCCACGGTCGCGGCCGGCTGCGTGCCCAGCAGGGCTTCTTCACCATCGAGCGTCCTTGCCACGCCTGCCAGGGCGCCGGCCAGGTGATCGACAAGCCGTGCCGGACCTGCGCCGGCCAGGGTCGCGTGCGGCGCGAGAAGACCCTGAAGGTGAACATCCCGGCCGGCGTCGAGGACGGCACGCGCATCCGCCTGACCGGCGAGGGCGAGGCCGGCGCGCGCGGCGGCCCGGCGGGCGATCTCTACGTGTTCCTGTCGGTGCGCCGCCACCAGCTGTTCGAGCGCGAGGGCGCCGACATCCATTGCCGCGTGCCGATCTCGATGGTCCAGGCGACGCTCGGCAGCAACATCGAGGTGCCGACGCTCGACGGCAAGATGGCCCGGGTCAACATCCCGGCCGGCGCCCAGGGCGGCCACCAGTTCCGCCTGCGTGGCAAGGGCATGCCGATCATGCGCTCGAGCCAACACGGCGACATGTACATCGAGATCAACGTCGAGACGCCGACCAACCTCACGGCCAGGCAGAAGGAATTGCTCAAGGAGTTCGAGAACGCCGGCAAGACCAGCCCGACCTCCGAGGGCTTCTTCAGCAAGGTCAAGGAGATGTTCGGCGGGTAGAGCGGCTCATTGTCTTCCGGACCGCGGGCATCCCGCTCGCTCATGCAGCTGAGCGAGCCGGACGCTCGCGGTCCAGAAGAACTCGAGCCCCGGCGCCTCCAAGGGCCTGTCACGAAATAAATGCTCCAGAATCGCTGTCATCCCGAGCGCAGCGAGGGGACCTTTGTTGCTGCCCAAAAGGTCCTCGCTGCGCTCGGGATGACAGCAGTGCTGTCACAACTGCAGCATTTATTTCGTGACAGGCCCCAACCCAACGACCTCACCCTGAGGAGCGCGCGAAGCGCGCGTCTCGAAGGGTGGGAGCGAGCACCGTGCCTGTCCTCATCCTTCGAGACGCCGCGCAAGGCGCGGCTCCTCAGGATGAGGTTTGGTTTCTCTCGACGCAGATCGAAAAGAACAAGGCGCGGCTCACGCCGCCGCCAGCACGCATCTCACCAGGTGACCGTCGCTTCGCACGCGCAGGTCGGGCGGGGCAGCGAGGCAGGGCGATTGCACGAAGCGGCAGCGCGGGGCGAAGCTGCAGGCGGTCGGGATCTCGGCGAGATCGGGCGGGGCGCCCGGAATCGCCTCGAGCCGCTGGCCGCGCATGCCGTCGTGCACCGTCGAGGCGAGCAGGCCGCGGCTGTAGGGATGCTGCGGCGCGTCGACCATCTGCTCGACCGGCGCCAGCTCGACGATCTTGCCGGCATACATGACCCCGATGCGGTCGGAGACCTCGACCGCGACGCCGATGTCGTGGGTGACGAAGATCACGCCGAGATCGAACTCGCGCTGCAGCTCGCGGATCAGCAGCAGGACCTGGATCTGGACAGTCGCGTCGAGCGCCGTCGTCGGCTCGTCGGCCAGCAGCAGGCTGGGATTGCACGACAGCGCCAGCGCGATCATGGCGCGCTGGCGCATGCCGCCCGACATCTCGTGCGGATAGGCCTTGAGGCGCTGCGCCGGCGAGGGAATGCGCACCAGCTCGAGGAGCTCGCGCGCGCGCTTCCACGCCTCGGTCTCGCTCTTGCCGGTGTGCTTGCGGATGGTCTCGGTAATCTGCTGGCCGATGGTGAAGACCGGATCGAAGGCGGTCGCCGGCTCCTGGAAGATCATGGCGACCCGCCCGCCGCGCAGGTCGCCGAGCGCGCGCGGCGCCATGTCGAGCACCTCGTCGCCTTCCAGCCTGATGCTGCCCGACCAGCGCGTGCGGTGCTCCGGATGGAGGCGCAGGATCGAGCGCAGGGTGACGCTCTTGCCCGACCCCGACTCGCCCAGGATGCCCAGCGTCTCGCCGCGCTTCAGGTCGAAGCTCACGCCATTGACGGCGTGCACGGTGCGGTCGGGTGTGACGAAGGTGACGTGGAGGTCGCGGACCTGCAGGAGATCGCTCATGTCACGCCGCCGCCGCCTTGGAATGGCCCGAGCCGGGCCGGCGCATGTGGCAGGCGACCGACTGCGCCGGGGTCTCGGTCAGCAGCGGCTCGCCGGCGGCGCAGACGTCCTCGGCGAACGGGCAGCGCGTGCGGAAGCGGCAGCCCGAGGGCGGGTCGATCGGGTTGGGCGGATCGCCCTGGATCGGTGCCTCGTGCGTGCGCTTGCGCGGATCCATCGACGGCCGCGCCGACAGCAGCGCACGCGTGTAGGGATGCAGCGGGTTGCCGTAGATCGCCTCGACCGGCCCGAGCTCGACGATCTTGCCGAGGTACATCACCAGCACGCGGTCGCTGAGATACTGCACGACGTTGAGATCGTGGCTGATGAAGACGTAGGTCAGGCCGAGCTCGCTCTTGAGGTCGACCAGCATGTTCAGCACCTGCGCCTCGACCGACTTGTCGAGCGCCGACACCGCCTCGTCGAGAATCACCAGGCGCGGCCGCAGCGCGAGAGCGCGGGCGATGTTGACGCGCTGGCGCTGGCCCCCCGACAGCTCGTGCGGATAGCGCTCGGCGTAGCTCTCCGGATCGAGCCCGACCTGGGCCAGCAGGTCGCGCGTCCGCGCGCGCGCCTCGGCGGCCGGCAGGCCATGCGCCTTGGGCGCGAAGGCGAGCGTCTCGCCGATGGTCAGGCGCGGGTTGAGCGAGGCATAGGAATCCTGGAACACCATCTGCACCTGGCGGCGCAGCTCGTTCACCGTGATGCCGTGCGGCTCGTCGACCGGATCGCCATCGAGCACCAGGGTGCCGCGATCGGGCCGGAGCAGGCGGATCAGCAGGCGCGCCACCGTCGACTTGCCGCAGCCCGATTCGCCGACCACGCCCAGGGTCTCGCCCTTGGCGACCGAAATTGTCAGATCGTCGACGGCGCGGACGACCTTGCGGCCGCGGCCGAGCAGGCCGCCGCCGACCGGGAAGTGCTTGCGCAGATCCTTGGCCAGCAAGAGCGGCTGCGCCGGGCCGCCGCGATCGGCGATGGGAAGAGCTGAGTCCATGTCAGGCCTTCACGTCCATGGCGGCGCGCAGGCCGTCGCTCATCAGGTTGAAGCAGATCGAGGTGATGAAGATCATCACGCCGGGCAGCGCCGCCAGCACCGGGTTGACGTAGATCGCCTGGCGCAGCGTGTTCAGCATCAGGCCCCATTCCGGCTCGGGCGGCTTGACGCCGAGGCCGAGGAAGCTCAGCCCGGCGGCGAGGATGATGGCGACGCTGATCAGCGAGGTGGCGTAGACCAGGATCGGCCCCAGCACGTTGCCCAGCACGTGCACCCGCACGATCGCGAGCGTGCTGGCGCCGCTCGCCTTGGCAGCATCGACGAAGTCGAAGCCGCGCACCTGCGTGGTAACGCTCTCCGACACGCGGCAGATCGGCGGGATGAACACCAGGCTCAAGGCGAGCAGGGTGTTCTCCGCGCCGGCACCCATGGCGCCCGACAGCGAGATGGCGAGCAGCACCGACGGGAAGGCATAGAAGACGTCCATCGTGCGCATGATCGCCATGTTCACCCGGCCGCCCAGGAAGCCTGCCGCGATGCCGAGGAAGCCGCCGATCAGGAGCGCGCAGGCGACCGGCGTCACGCCCATGAACAGCGAGAGCCGGCCGCCGTAGATCAGGCGGGCCAGCATGTCGCGGCCGAGCTCGTCGGTGCCCAGAAGGTTGTTGGGCGATCCGATCGGATTGAGCCGGCGGAGCATCGACGTCTTGTAGGGGTCGGCGAGTCCCAGCCACGGCGCCAGCAGGGCGGCGGCAACCAGCAGGATCAGGATAGCGGCGCAGATCAAGGTCACCGGGTCGCGCCGCAGCCGACGACCGACGGATTGCCAATAGCCGCGTGAGACGCCCGACCGGCCCAGCAGAACGCTGATGGTGCCTCCGAGATCGATCGACGGGCTTTGGATGGCCATGGCGTCAGCCTCGCTTGATGCGCGGATCGACCATGGTCTGGATCACGTCCACGGTGAGATTGAGCATCATGAAGAAGAAGGCGAGCACCAGGGTGGTGCCCTGCAGGTGGCGCTGTTCAGCAGGAAGCCGGTGCCCGGCCAGGCGAACACCGTCTCGATCAGGATCGAGCCGCCGATCAGGTTGCCGGCCTGCAGGCCCATCACGGCGAGGCAGGTCGGCGCGGCGTTCTTCAGCACGTGGCGCAGGATCCGGATGTCGCTCATGCCCTTGGCCTGCAGCGCGGTCACGAACTCCATGCTGAGCGTTTCCTTGATCGTCGAGCGCACCGTGCGGGTGACGACGCCGAGCGGGATCACCGACAGCGCGATGGTCGGCAGGACCATGTGGGCGAGATGGGCGCGGTCGAGCCGCCAGCCGGTCGAGTTCTCCGGCCCGATGCCCATCGGCGGCAGGGCGCCGAGCTCGACGGCGAAGATGATCACCAGCACGATCGCCAGCCAGAAGTGCGGCACGCTGACCCCGACCAGCGAGATCAGCGTGACCAGCCGATCGACGAGGCGCGACTTGGCGTAGGCTGCCGCCGTGCCGAGCACGACGGCGAGCGAGAAGGCGAGCGTGGTCGCGGCGATCGCGAGGATGATGGTGTTGCCGAACGCCGTGGCGACCTCGGTCGCGACCGACCGCCCGGTGCCGATCGAGGTGCCGAGATCGCCGGTCAGGGTGACGCCGAGCCAGCGCAGGTACTGCACCGGCAGCGGCTGGTCGAAGCCGTAATACTCCTTGAGCTTGTCGACGACCTCCTTGGGCGCGTCGGGCGGCACGATCGCCGAGATCGGGTCGCCCGGCGCCAGGTGCACCAGCCCGAACACCAGCAGGGAGACGCCGAAGGCGACCGGGATCAGGTAGACAAAGCGGCGCAGGGCATAGAGCAGCATCGCCGGTCTTCCTCGGTTGCTACGGGCTGGGGGGGCTACTGGGCTGGCTACTTGGCCATCTCGACCGGCGTCAGATCCTGGAACCAGCTCTGGGCCTGCACGAAGCCCTTCACCTTGGGACTCATGGCGCGCGGGTTGAGGTCGTGCGCGATGTAGACCCAGTAGGCCTGGTCGACGATGTAGGTGTGCACGTCGGCCAGTGCCTTGGTCTGCGCCGCGCGATCGAAGCTGGTGTGCGCCTTGTTGATCAGCTCGTCGAGCTTGGGGTCCTTCAGGATGCCCCAGTTGGCGCCGGCCGGCGCCACGAAAGCCGAATGATAGAGGCGCATGAAGGCCGAGTAGGGATCGACCGTGGCGCGGCTCACGTTGATGGCGTTGACGCCGGCCTTGGTGGCGGTCTCGCTGGTCGCCGGCTGGAACTGGAAGTTGACCAGCGCATTCCATTCCATGACCTCGAACTGCGTGTCGAAGCCGACCGCGTTGAGGTTCTCCTGGACATACTCGTTCATCGGCAGGGGCAGCATCTGGCCCGAGCCCGAGGTCGAGATCGCGATCTTGATCTTCGGCTTTTTGGTCGGGCCGTAGCCTGCCTCGGCCAGCAGCTTCTTCGCCGCCTCGGGATCGTACTTGATGTCGAAGCCGGGCGAGCCGAACCACGGATGCCCGGGATACACCGCACCCTTGGATTCGATCATCATGCCGCCCAGCAGCTTGTTGAGGCCGGCGCGATCGACGGCGAGGTTGGCCGCCTTGCGCACGCGGATGTCGGCCCACGGCGAGCTCTCGACCATGCTGGGATGGTAGCCCCAGTTGTGCGGATACTTGTTGGTGACGATCGACATGCCGCCCTGCCGCAGGCGCGGGATCGCGTCGGGCGCTGGCACCTCGATCCAGTCGATCTGGCCGGCCAGCAGCGCCGCGGTGCGCGTCGCCGCCTCCGGCATCGGGAACAGGATCACCTTGTCGAGCTTGGGAACGCGCGCCTTCTCCCAGTAGCCGGCATTGCGCACCAGCTCGAGCCGCTCGCGCGGCACCACGCGCTCGACCTTGAACGGGCCGGTGCCCGACGGCTGCATCGCCACCTTGGTCCAGTCCTTGCCGAGCTTCTCCCACTGCGCCGGGCTGGAGAAGAAGATGTAGGACATGTCGTAGGGGAACAACGAGTTCACGACCTTGGTCGTGAGCTCGATCGTGTACTTGTCGACCGCCTTGTAGCCGACCAGGGTCGGGATGCGCGCGCGTGCCTGCGCCATCTGCTTGCGATCGAACTGCGGCGACTTGTCGTCGAGCAGCTTGTCGAGGTTCCAGATCACCGCGGCGGAGTCGAAATCCGAGCCGTCGTGGAACTTCACGCCCTGGCGCAGCTTGAACACCCACTTGGTCGGCTCGCCTTCGACCGCCGACCATTCGGTGGCGAGGCCGGGCCGGATGTCGGCAATGGTGTCGGCCTTCGACAGGTCCCAGTTCACCAGCGCGTCGTAGATCGTGTAGCCGGCGAAGCGGAATCCCTCGAAGCCCTGATCGGGCTGGCCCGTGGTCTGCGGGATGTCGGCGGCTGTCATGCCGATGCGCAGAGTGCCCTGTGCCAGGGCAGGTGCCACTGCGAGGACGCACAGGCCCATGCCGGCAACTGCAAAGCGTAGGTGCTTGAACATACGAGGCTCTCCTGTCCGGCGGGCGTCCGGTCGCGGACGCTCGAACAAAACTCATGCAAGCGCCAAGCCAAGAGACTTGCGCCGCGTCCGCGACTCGGGCGGCATGTCGCTTGCATGATCGCCCAACGGAGGAACCGAATGCCCGAGCCCGAGATTGCCATCACCCTGGAGGAGTTCCGCGCGCGTGCCGCGCTGACCGGCCTGCCGCTCACCGAGGAGGATATCGGGCACCTGCACAAGGGATACGCCGGCCTGCTCGCGCTGATGCAGCGCATCCCGGACCAATGGGCCTGGGCCGCCGAGCCGCCGCACGTCTTCCGTGCCGACGAGTAGGCCCGCCATGACCGACCTCACGACGCTCGGCATCGCCGACGCAGGCCGCATGATGGCGCGTGGCGCGCTCTCGTCGAGCGCGCTCACCGACGCCTTCCTGGCGCGCATCGCCAGCCTCGATGGCAAGCTCTCGAGCTTCATCACGGTGACCGCCGAGCGCGCCCGCGCCGCCGCGGTGCAGGCCGACACTGAACGACGCCGCGGCTTCACGCGCGGGCCGCTTCACGGCATCCCCATCGCGCTGAAGGACATCTACGAGACCGAGGGCGTGCTCACGACAGGTCACTCGCACCTGCTCGCCGACTACGTGCCGGCAATCGACGCCGAGACGGTGCGCCGTCTCAAGGCCGGCGGCGCGGTCATCCTGGGCAAGCTCGCGACGCACGAGTTCGCCAACGGCGCGATGACGCCCGACCAGCCGTTCCCGGCGGCGCGCAACCCGTGGAACCTCGACTACCAGCCCGGCGGCTCGTCGAGCGGCTCGGGCGCCGCGGTGGCCGCGGCGCTGTGCATGGGTGCCATGGGCTCCGACACCGGCGGCTCGATCCGCAACCCGGCGGGCTTCTGCGGCACCGCCGGCCTCAAGCCGACCTATGGCCTGGTGAGCCGCTGCGGCATCTATCCGCTGTCGTTCAGCCTCGACACCGCCGGGCCGCTCACCTGGACGGTCGAGGACAGCGCGCTGATGCTCGACGTGCTGGCGGGCCACGATCCCAACGACCAGGCCTCGGCCAGGGCGCCGAAGGTGGACTACGGCGCGTCGGCGCATCGGCCGATCGAGGGGATGCGCATCGCGCTGGCGCGCCACTGGTACGACGGCATCACGCCCGACATGGACAAGGGCATCGACGAGGCGGTGCGCGTGCTGCGCGACCTCGGCGCCATCGTCGAGGAGGTCGTCTTCCCCGACATCCGCGACTATCACATCTGCGGCCGCGTCATCATCACCGCCGAGGCGCACGCCATCCATCGCCGCGAGGTGATCGAGACGCCGGAGAAGTTCGGCTACACGACGCGCCGCCGCTTCCAGCTCGGCGCCTTCCTCAGCGCCGAGCAGTATCTCTCGGCGCTGCGCTTCCGGCGCCAGCTGCAGGTCGACACGCGCGCGGCGATGCGCGGCTACGACCTGGTGATGACCGCCAACCAGTGGGGCGCGCCGGAGACCTTCGAGGAGCCGCAGCCGATCTTCCACTTCCTCGGCAAGCCCTCGCTCACCATGCCGTTCAACGTCACCGGCCAACCGGCGCTCACCGTGTGCTGCGGCTTCGGCGGCGACGGCTTCCCGCTCGCCTTCCAGCTCGCCGGCCGGCCGTTCGACGAGGCGAGCGTGCTCGCCGCCGGCGCCGCCTACGAACGCGCCACGTCGTGGCGGGGACGGCGGCCGAAGCTTTGAAGACGCCCCAACAACAACCTCATCCTGAGGAGTGAGCGCAGCGAGCGTCTCGAAGGATGGGCGACAGGCACGGTGTCCGAGGCCCATCCTTCGAGACGCCACGCTTCGCGTGGCTCCTCAGGATGAGGCTTGCGTTGTTCGCCCTGCTATCTGAGGGCCTTCTCAGCACCCGATCTTCTTGGCCAGCTCCACCATCGAGTTCCCGACGGCGTCCCATTCGCCGTCGGCTTTCAGGTCGGTCTTCTGGTCGGGGCCGTGCTCGGTCGGGCGATGCACGAAGCCGGTCGACAGGCCGCATTTCTGCGCCGCCTTCAGGTCGCCATTGTGGGCGGCGACCAGCATCACCTGGTGCGGCTCGAGGTACATCGTCCTGACCACGCCGAGGTAGGCCTCCGGGTCGGGCTTGTAGTGGCGGAAGGTCTCGCCCGAGAAGCAATGGTCCCACGGGATGCCGCCGTTCTTGGCCATGTTGATCAGCAACGCCACGTTGCCGTTGCTGAGCGTCGCCACGACATACTTCTTCTTCATCATGGCGATGCCCTCGACCGAGTCGGGCCACGGCCTGAGCTTGTGCCAGAGCCGGGTGAACTCCCACGCCCCCGCCTCGCCGGGATGCTTCAGGCCGCGCTTCTTCAGAAGCATCTCGAAGGCTTCCTTGTGCAGCTCGTCGATGTTGGTCCACGGCAGCTCGCCCTTGCGCACGCGGTGCATCTGCGGCTGGTAGAGGCCGCGCCAGTCGTCGGCGAAGCTCGTCCAGTCGGTGTCGAGGCCGTGTTTCCTGCCCAGGGCGGGGAGGTCCGCGATCAGGCTGCCGCGCCAGTCGACCACGGTGCCGAAGACGTCGAAGATGCAGACCTCGAGGTCGGCGAGAGATTTGGCCATGGCTATGTTTCCTCCGTTGCCCTGGATGTGCACGCCGCATCAACCAGCTTCAGTGTGCGCATTTCCGGGTGGCACGCGCCGGCGCGCGCCACCCGGAAGTCGCTCCAGTGTGGCGTCTCGCGAGCGGCTTGGGTAGGGTCGCGCCATGGTCGACAAGCCCGACACGGTGAAGCCCGACACGATAACTGGCACCGACAACAAGCCGCGCTGCCGCTGGGCATCGGCCGATCCGCTGTACGAGCGCTACCATGACAAGGAATGGGGCCGGCCGCTCAGGGACGATCACGCCCTGTTCGAGCTGCTGACCCTCGAAGGCTGCCAGGCCGGCCTTTCCTGGATCACCGTGCTGCGCAAACGCGAGCACTACCGCAAGGTCTACGACGGCTTCGACCCGGCCCGGATCGCGCGCTACACGCCGGCCAAGCTCGCGAAGCTGCTGGCCGATACCGGCATCATCCGCCACAAGGGCAAGATCGACGCCAGCGTCGGCAACGCCAAGGCGTACCTCGCGCTGGTCGAGCGCGAGGGCTCGTTCTCGAAGTACCTGTGGAGCTTCGTCGGCGGCAAGCCGATGAGGAACAACCGCCAGAGCATGAGGGACGTGCCGGCGCGCACGCCGGAGAGCGACGCCCTGTCCAAGGCACTGCAGAAGGCCGGCTTCAAGTTCGTCGGCTCGACCATCTGCTACGCCTTCATGCAGGCCTCCGGCATGGTCGACGACCATGTCGTGGGCTGCCATCGCTACCGGGAGTAAAGCTTGACCAAGCGAGTCTTCATCGCGGCGCTGGGCACCGAGACCAACCAGTTCGTGCCCTTCCCCACCGGCTTGCGCGGCTACCAGGAGCACGGCATCTGGCGCGGCGACGCCACGCGGCACGAGCCGACCAACTTCACCGCGCCGCTGCATGTCTGGCGCAAGGCGATCGAGGCGCGCGGCTGGACGGCGATCGAAGGCCTCGCCACCTTTGCCGCGCCCTCGGGCACCACCGTGCGCGCGGTCTACGAGGGATTTCGCGACGAGATCCTCGACGGCATCGAGGCGGCGCTGCCGCTCGACGGCGTGCTGATCAACGTGCACGGCGCGATGGTCGCCGACGGCTACGACGATTGCGAAGGCGATCTCCTGTCGCGCGTGCGGGCGATCGTCGGCCCCGGCGTCGCGATCGGCGCCGAGTTCGACCTGCACTGCCATCTCAGCGCCCTGATGCTCGACAGCGCCGACGTTCTGATCGGCTACAAGGAGTATCCCCACACCGACACGATGGAGCGCGCCGCCGAGCTGTTCGCCATCGTCGCCGACACGATCGAGGGCAAGGTGAGGCCGGTGATGGCGCGCCACGACTGCCGCATGATCGCCCAGTACCGGACCTCGGTGCCGCCAATCAGCGAGCTCGTCACCCGCATGAAGTCGCTCGAGGGCAAGGACGGCATCCTCTCGGTATCGCTGAGCCACGGCTTCGCCTTCGCCGATGTCGAGGATGTCGGCACGCGCACCCTGGTGGTCGCCGACCGCGATCGGGCCAAGGCGCAGGCGCTGGCCGAGCAGCTCGGCCGCGAGCTGTGGGACAACCGCGAGCGCTACGCCACGAAGTACCTGACGATCGCCGAGGGCATGGAGCGCGCGGCCTCGCACAACCAGGGCCCGCTGGTGCTGGCCGACCGCGCCGACAATCCCGGCTCGGGCGCGCCCGGCGATTCGACCTTCCTGCTGCAGGCGCTGGTCGAACGCGAGATCGGCCCGGCGCTGTTCGGCGTGATGTGGGATCCCATGGCGTTCCGCGTCGCCGAGGAGGCCGGCGAGGGCGCCCGCCTGCGCATGCGGCTCGGCGGCAAATCCGGCGAGGTGAGCGGCAATCCCGTCGATCTCGACGTCACGGTGAAGAAGATCGCCCGCGGCGTGCGCCAGCCCTACGGCCCGGTGATGGTGCCGCTCGGCGACATGGCGCTGCTCTCCTCGAAGCACGTCGACGTCGCGATCTGCACCTTGCGCACCCAGACCTTCCACGCCGATGCCTTCAAGGCGGTCGGCGCCGACCCGGCCGACTACCGCGTCGTCGTGGTCAAGTCGGCGCAGCATTTCTACAACGGCTTCGTGGGCGTCGCGAAAGAGATCCTCTACGTTGCCTCGCCCGGCGCCGCCGACCCCGATGTGACGCGCTGGCCTTACACCAAGCGCAAGACGCCGTTCTGGCCCAAGGTCGCCGATCCGTGGGCGTGAGCCCCGCATTCTCCTCCTATGAAGATCGGGGCGGGTACCGCCCCGATCTTCTCAGCATCGTGGTGCGCGCCGGCGTGCTGGGGGTCTCCCCAGCGATGCTGCTACGGAGTGGACACATCTCGAATCCTTCCGCCGTAGGACGGGCTGTCGAGCTTGCACTCATGTTGTCCTCCCCGCGCTTCGCGCAGGGAGGACAGCGTGATGCGTGAATTCGGCAGCGTGGGACGGGGCGGGGTTCCAGAGCTGTCCACTCCGTACCAGCGAAGCTGGGGAGGAGAAGATACGCGGCCGCGCAAGAACGACCCTGAATTTTGCGTCCGTTGCGTCCGTTGCGTCAGTGGCCTTTGAAATCAAGGACTTGGGACTGACGCACCGGAGGGACCTTGCGTCAGGAGCAGGCCGGCTTGCGTCAGGGTTGGCGATCACGGTCATGTCCTTCGGTCTGCACGCAGGTGTGCCCGTCCCGCTATCACGCGGCCGCCCGAGCGGGCAGGACAGCAAGCCGACCTGGATCGCTTTTGCAGCCACGGCCGCGTGCCCTCGAGTGCCCGCTGCCCTGCACGAGAACAAGGCTCACAGCATCGGCGCCAGCGCCTCGCGCGTCGTCTTGCCTTCGACCACGGGCACGACCTCGAACTCGACGACGTCCTGCCAGTCGGCGATCCAGCGCTGGAACAGCGTGACGTCGTCGGCCTCCATGAGCTGGAAGCAGCGGCCGAGATCGGCCGACACGTAGCTGGCCACGAACTTCAAGCCGTCCGGCAGGCCGCGGCCGGCGTCGCGCAGCTTGCGATAGACCGCCTTGCCGTCCTGATTGCGGAACTTCTCGACCACCATGAAGAGCATGTCCGACCCCTTTCGAGTCCGCTACTGTAGGCCGGCAAACTCGAGGGGAGCGACATGAAGATCGCCGTCGTCGGCGCCGCCGGGCGCATGGGTCAGATGCTGGTGCGCCGCATCGCGCATACCGAGGGCGTCAGCCTGGTCGCCGCCAGCGAGTCGCCCAACAGCAACGCCATCGGCCGCGATGCCGGCGAGGTGGCGGGGCTGGAGGCCAACAAGGTGAAGATCGGCGGCGACAGCGCCGCCGCCATCGCCGCCGCCAACGTCGTGATCGACTTCACGGTGCCCGCCGCCACGGTGGCGCATGCCAGGGTCGCCGCCGACAAGGGTGTGGCGATGGTGATCGGCACGACCGGCCTCGACCCGGCGCAAACCGCGCTGATCCACGACGCGGCGAGGACGGTGCCGATCATGTGGGCCGCCAACATGGCGCTCGGCGTCAACATCCTGCTGGCGCTGGTCGAGAAGACGGCGTCGATGCTCGATCCCAGCTACGACATCGAGGTGATGGAGATGCATCACCGCCACAAGATCGACGCACCCTCCGGCACCGCGCTTGCGCTCGGCCGCGCCGCCGCCGCCGGCCGGCAGGTCAGGCTCGAGGACGTGTGGCGCAAGGCCCGCGACGGCCACACCGGCGCGCGGCCGTCGGGCGAGATCGGCTTCGCCACCCTGCGCGGCGGCGAGGAGGTCGGCGTCCACACCGTGATGTTCGCCGCCGCCGGCGAGCGGCTCGAGCTCAGCCATCGCGCCTTCAGCCGCGAGACCTACGCCGCAGGGGCCGTGCGCGCCGCGCAGTGGCTCGGCGGCAAGAAGCCCGGCCTGTACGGGATGAAGGACGTGCTGGGGAACGGCATGTCACGGCAGGGAATCCTCGCCGATATTTTGCGTCATTTGCGTCACTGCGTCACAAACGCTTTGCAATCAATGGGATAGCGTCGCGCGCCGCGAGCGCGTTTGCGTCACGGAGCGTCTTAGGCCGTTCTTTCGTCTGTTCGCTCATTTCAGTCCTCCCGACACCATGATGCCCGTCCAAGGGGAGCACCCCGGCCTCGACCGGAAAACCCTGCGCACCCACGGTTGCGCGCGGAATAGGCGATAGCGGACATCGGCAGCCGCGATCAGGGGAGCCAGCCGAGTTGGATCTCTCCTGCAGCCAGTCGGCAGAGTTTTCTCACGATGCGGCCGCCGCTACACTTGTGGTCATAGCGCGGTGCGCGCATGGCGACGCTGGCGGCCTTGCAGAAGCGCTACGACTTGCAGCGGGCCGAGCAAGAGCTCGGCGCCAGGATCGACGCGCTTCCCACTTTGGAAGTAGCATGAATCGGAACTGCCGCGAGCTTCCGATCCGTGCGGATTTTCGACCGCGGTCGCTGCAACTCGCAAGGACTGGATAGCGCTTACCGCCGATTACCGCCCAGCTCGTCGAGACGAGCGAGACGCCCGATCAAAGCCCGAGACGGTGAAGGTCATTCCAATCCTGCTCGAGGTCATCGAGCGTGAACGGGATGTAGACGTCATGGGCCTTGAGAAAACCATCCAAGGCTTGCCGCGTTGCGAATCCAAGCAACTCCCGCAACTCGCCCTTGGTCAACCGGCCGAAACGGAACTCTTGCACGGCCAACGCTTCCAGCGCCCGACGCGGCAGATCGCCCTCAGCCCCGAGACGGCCGGCGATATCGTCTGGGATCCGGATGGTGACGTCCATACCAGTACTGTACTGGGCGACATGATGACGTCAAAAGACGGAGCGAGGCTGCCCGTGGGATGGCGCCGAGGCGCGCCATTGGCTACTCCCACCTGTGGGCGTAGCGCGGTGCGCGCATGGCGGCGATGGCGGCCTTCAGCTGCTCGGCGACCTCGAGCCGGCTGGCGGGGTCGAGGAAGCGGCCGATCACCACCCGGTTGCCGCGCGAGCTGACGACCAGCCGCTCCGCCTCGGCATCCCAGTCGACGCGCAGCCAGTAGGCGGCCAGCCTGATCTGCTCGCGCTCGCCGTCGGGCGCCACCCGCTCGACGATCAGGTCGCGGTCGGTCAGGACCAGAGTCTCGCTGCGCCGGGCGTCGAGGTAGCTGCGCTTGAACAGCAGCCACAGCAGCAGGATATCGAGACCCATGAAGCCCAGCACCGGCCAGGCGCCGAGCACCAGCATGGGCAGGCCGATCGCCAGATTCGCCGCCACGGCGACCCGGATCAGCCACTTGAAGCCGGTAGGCGACAGGCTGCGATAGGGCACCAGCGAGGTCGCGAAATGGACGGCCGGGACGGGCGTTTCAGTCATGCTATGAACCCCTATGGCCCTGATGAAGCCCGCCGTCATCCTGGAATTCTTCGCCTGCCTGAAGAAGGCGATACCGGAGCCCGAGACCGGGCTCGAGTACGACAACGTCTAACAGAATCTGGTCACCGCGGCTCCGTGTCGATGACGTCCGGGTGTTCTATGATGTTTCTGGCACGGTTGTCGAAGTCTTGGCGATCGTGTCCAAATCGGAGGCCGGGTCATGGCTCGCACAGTTCGGAAACCCAGAGTGAAGGAAGTTCCCCTCTCTGAAGTGAAGGATGATCTGTCTCGCTGCCTTCGCGAGGCGGAAACGCGGGAGATCGTCATTACACGTCATGGCAAGCCAGCCGGCGTATTGATTGGATTCGAGTCGGAAGAGGACTGGTTCGACTACCGCCTCGAGCACGATCCACGGTTCCTGCGGCGCGTTGAGCAAGCGAGGAACAGCTTGCGTGCCGGACACGGTGTGAAGCTGGAGGACATTGAAACAGAGTAGCCGCCTGAAGCGGCCGCGCAGCGTGATCGCGCGACTGGCCAAGCCATCGTCTTGCCGCTTGTTGTTCGGCAGTTGTCATCGAGAAGTGACCGGTGGCCAGGAAGCTCCGGAACTGTGACTCAATCTGCAGAAGCGCTACGATCTGCAGCAGGCGAGCATGAGCTCGGCACCAGGATCAATTCCATTCCTACATTGAAAGTAGCGTGAGAGCCTGCGTCAGCGACCTTCGACATTGTATGATCTTCCCATGGCCCTGATGAAGCTCGCCGTCATCCCGGAATTCTTCGCCCGCCTGAAGAAGGCGATACCGGAGCCCGAGACCGAGCTCGAGTACGACAACGTCTACCAGCTTCTGGTCGCCGTCGTCCTGTCGGCCCAGGCGACCGATGCCGGGGTCAACCGTGCCACGACGCCCCTGTTCGAGAAGATCAAGACCCCGGCCCAGATGATCGAGCTCGGCGAGACCAGGCTGATCGACCATATCAAGACCATCGGCCTGTTCCGCATGAAGGCCAGGAACGTGATCGCGCTCAGCCGGTTGCTGGTCGAGAATGCAGGAGCTGCCCGGCGTCGGCCGCAAGACCGCCAACGTGGTGATGAACGTGGCGTTCGGCGAGGCCACGATCGCCGTCGACACCCACATCTTTCGCGTCGGCAACCGCACCGGCCTGGCACCCGGCAAGAACCCGCTCGAGGTGGAGCTCAGGCTGCTGAAGCGCGTGCCCGACCCTTACCGCCTGTACGCCCATCACTGGCTGATCCTGCACGGCCGCTACACCTGCAAGGCGCGCAAGCCGGAGTGCCCGCGCTGCGTGGTGAACGACCTCTGCCTGTTCAAGGGCAAGCAGACGCCCCCTTGAACAGCCTCGGCGAGGCTCAGGCCCGGATCGACGATTGACCATCGGCAGGGATCGGCTTCGCCGCTTCGTGCGGAGCGCAGGGCCGACGCAGCTGCGGGCGGCCTGAACAGGGAGAGGGCGATGATCACCATTCATCATCTGGGGGTGTCCCAGTCCGACCGGGTCGTCTGGCTGATGCGACCTGGCGAACGTCACCGCCTACGTGCGCCGGATCGAGCAACGCCCGGCTTACGTCAAGGCGATGCAGATCGCCGGGCCGAAGGCAGCGCCGCCAGCATGACGGCCAGGCCACGCGTGGCGGCACAGCCAACGGCGAGCAGCGACGTTCCTACGGTGGAGAATCGGGTATAATCGGGTATGGGTTCGGATACTTGACCAGGCGGGCCAGCCATGAGGGAAGCCGAGTTCTCCCTGGTCCTGACCTCGGGGGCAAACCGGAACACGCTCGAGGTGCGCCTGCGTGAGCTGATCGCGAGCGGGCGAGTGCGCCGGCATGGCAAGGGGCGCGCGACATGGTACTCGCCCTGAGCGAGCCTTCGAGGCTCGCAAGAGCCTGAGCGCGAGCTTTCACGCCGGGCTTGCCGGAATCGGGCACTGGGCCGGCGGCGGCGGGATCTCGCTGCTGACCGGCGGATCGGGGTAGTACTGCGTGTCCTGCTGGACGCGTTGCGCGAGCTTCGTGCCGCCCAGCAACTCGATCAGCTTCAGCGCCGCATCGAGCCCCGAGGCGACGCCGCCAGCGGTCAGGCGATCGCGGTCGTGGACGAAGCGCGGATGGCCCGGCGCCACGAGCACCTTGGGAAAGCGCTGGGGAAAGCAGGACACAAAGGCCCAGTGGGTCGTCGCCCGGTAGCCGTCCAACAGCCCCGCCGCGGCCAACAGCATGGCGCCGTCGCATACCGAGCACATCATGCGCGTGCGGGCAGCCTGCACCGTCAGGAAGTCGAGATAGGTGCGCGCCGGATCGCCGATCATCGCGGCGAGAGCGGCAGGCTCGCCGCCCGGCACCCAGATCGCGTCGTAGGGCCGGGCCTCGGCGAATCCCTTGTGCGCCAGGAACGAGAAGCCGCTGCCGGTGGTCTCGAGGCCGGGCGACGTTGCCAGCACGTCGATCTCGAAGCCGGCCCAGTGGAACATCTCGTAGGGCCCGGTCATGTCGAGCAGGTCGACCCCCTCGTAGGCCGGAATTCCGATGGTCACCATTCTCTGCTCACCCCGCTGCGGCACCGTATGGCTCATCTTGCGATGCTTTTGCACGGGCGGGCCAGGGTCACGCCGGGCGCCGGCGGCCGAGCCCCCTCAGGATGGCGTCGAGCACGTCGTCGAGGTTCCTGCCGACATCCTCGGCGAGAAAGCGCAGGACAAGGTAGCCGCTCTCCTGCAGCAGCCGGTCCTTGCGACGGTCGCGGCGATAGGCCTCCGCGTCGCCGAGATGCTGGGCGCCATCCAGCTCGACCACGAGGCGTGCGTCTGCACAGAGCAGATCGGCCTCGAGGGCGCCGCTCGCATCGAAGGCGATCGGCAGCCGCTCGTTGAGGCGGAACCGTCCCTTCGTCCCGGCCAGCGTCTCCAGCCGCCGGAACAGGAACGCCTCGGTCGCGCTGCGCGCGCGAGCGGCACCCTCCGCGTCCGCCTGCACCGCCCGGGTCGTATGAACGAACAAGCTCGCGAGCGGCGCATCGACGCCGTCGCGCACCAGCCGCCGGACACTTCCCGAGTAGTCCCGCTTCCACACCGGGTCCGCCGGCAGGACGACATCGACCGGCCAGCCGGGAATCGCGCTGGCCGGCAGCACGACCGTGTAGCCGATCGCCTCGTAGCCCCGGCAGCGCCGGTCGAACATCCGCGCCAGCATGGGCGCCTCGAGGTCGGCGTAGTCGTAGATCCGCACCTCCTTCTTGCCGTCGCACAGGCGGTGGAGCCGGCCGGCGTACTGCGCGACCGTGCCGCGCCACGACACCGGCAGCGTCAGGAACAAGGTGTCGAGACGCGGATCGTCGAATCCCTCGCCGACGAGCTTGCCGGTGGCGATCACGACCCGCTCCTCGTCGGGCGGGATCGCCGCGAGCCGCGCGGCAACGTCCTTGCGCTGCTTGCCGCCCATTCCCGCGCGCAGGACGACGACGTGGCGGATGTGCGGCTCGAGCGCCTGCGCCAGCAGGTCGAGATGCCCGGTGCGCTCGGTGAGGACCAGCGGCGAGCGACCGGCCCGGACACAGGCCACGACATCCTCGCAGATGCGGCGTGTACGCTCGTGATCCTCGATCAAGCCCTGATAGAGCGCCTGGAACTCCAGGCGCTTGTCGGCATCCGGCGCCCCGAGGGATTGGAATGCCGTCGGCCGCACGATCACCTTGTGCTCGAACGGTCGGGCGGCGGCCTGCACGCGCGCATCGACGCGATGCCGGACCGGCCCGCACTGCATGAAGACGATCGGATGGTGACCGTCCTTGCGCGTGACCGTGGCGGACAGGCCCGCCACGAAGCGCGCCTTGGCCTGTCGCGCCACCTGCTCGAAGCTGCGCGCGGACAGGTGGTGGCACTCGTCGACGATGAGCTGCCCGTAGCCTGCCACGCAATCGTCGACCACGCCCTTGCGGACCAGGCTCTGGACGACGGCGACATCCACCAGCCCGGTCGGGCGGCGCTTGCCGCCGCCGATCCGGCCGATCGCGTCCGGGGGCAGATCGAGAAACATCGCGAGCCGTTCGACCCACTGATCGAGAAGCTGCCGGCGATGAACGAGCACCAGCGTGCCGACGCGTCGTTCCGCGATCAGCCACGCCCCGATCACCGTCTTGCCGAACGCGGTGGTGGCCGCCAGCACGCCGCAGTCGTGCGCCACCATCGCCTGCGCAGCCGCCCGCTGCCCGGATCGCAACTCTCCCCGGAAAGTCGCGGCGAGCGGTCTGCCGCCGCAGCGCTCGTCGCGAAGCGTCACGTCGATCCCGAGGGCGCCGAGCGTGCGCAGGGTCTCCTCGAGGCAGCCTCTCGGCAGGCCGATGTGCTGCGGGAAATCCTCGGCGCAGGCCACGATGCGCGGCGTGCCCCAGGTCGAGAGCCGCAGGGCCTGCGCCTGGTAGAAGGCGGGGTTCTGAAACGCCGCGAGGCGCAGCAGCCTGTTGCGCAGCCCCGGCGGCAAGCCGTCCTTCGGGATGTAGATCTGATTGCCGATCACCAGCTCGATCGCCTTCGGCAGCGCGCCCCGAGGGTGGCGCGCCCCACGGCTCGCGCTCCTCGTCCTCCTGCGGCGGCAAGCGCACGCCGAGCACGCGGCCGCCGCGCTCGGCCACCTGCACTGTTCCTTCGATCGCCTCACGACCGAGCCTGCGGACGCCCGAGAGGAAGGCCCACTGATCCGCCCAGGGCTCGAGTCCGTCATCGAGAAAGACGCTGTTGCCCTGGTCGCGCGGCGCTTTCTGCAACGGCAGGGCGATCAGGTTGCCGAAGCCTCCCTGCGGCATCGTATCCTGGCTCGGGAAGAGCCGGTCGTACGAGTCGAGACCCAGCTCGGGCCGCCGCTCCATGGTCTCCGTGAGCACATGAGACCCGAGCCGCCGGGCGAGCGCCGCCGGTAAGGCCTCGTCGAAGAAGAGCCACAGATGGGCACCCTGCCCCGAGCGCGAGCGCTCGAGCGCGGCCGGAAGGCCGAGATGCCTGCAGGTCTCGAGACAGGCCGCCGCATCCTCCCGCCAGCCGCTCTTGTCGAAATCGACCGCGAGGAACCAGCAGGTCTCGTCCGGCAGAAGCGGATAGACTCCGGCGACGAAGGGATCGCCGCCGGCGTCGACACCCGACAGATGCTCGCGGATCACATCGTCGGTGAGAGGAAGAAAGCGACGGCTGACGCATTCGGCGCACTTGACGCGCGGCTTCTCGCAGACGCCGCGGACCCATTCGTTGGCGCAGGCCGCCGCATAGCCGTGCCTGCCCGTCCTGCGATTCTCGAACCGCCGCGCGTAGACATCCTCCCGCCCGCGAAACAGCGAACGGAACAGCCCGATCTTTGCCTCGACCGGGGAGCGGCGATCGATCGTGGGGATCTGGTTCATCACGCGACTGGTTCCGTTCAGCCTCTCGTCGGCGCGTCGCCGACACCAGTGGAGCGTCCGCCTGCGCCCCAGCGGGCTGGTTCCCGACGAGCGGACTGCGAGCACGGCGCGCCAAAGTCGCCAGCGGACGCTACTGCCCCGTGTGCCGCAATTGTGCTTTCCCCGCAACGTGGTGGCCGCGATCGGGGACAGGCAGCCCGAGTGGCCTGAGGCCTCTCCGGCGTCGACCGTGCCGGGCTTCTCGTCGACGGCACGGCAGCCCTATCCCGGAACCCCCGTCCTCGCCTCGACGCCCGAGAGCTTGAACACCGTCCTGGTGCCGTCGTCCGCGATGTTGCGGAAGATCAGAGCCTGGAGGTCCTTGCGGCGCACCTGGACGACCACATGCTGCAGGCCGGGCATGGCCGCCAGCACGCGCTCGGGCACCAGGAATTTCGCGAAGTCCTGGCCGCAGGCGACGATGCCCAGGGCGCCCTCGACGACCTCGACGGCGATGCCGAGGGTGAGCAGGTCGTCGGTGCTGCCCGGTTCCAGCGCCAGCGAGAGGGCGTAGCCCCAGCGGTCGGCCGAGGTTTCCACCGGAACATCGAGGACCTCGCGCAGGTCGACGCGGCGCGGCGCGTCCGGCTTGCCGCCCGATCTGAAGAGCCGGTTCCACAACGTCGGGCTGGGCGCCGAGCCCGGGCGCAACGCCGCGCCGTTCAGCAGGTCGGCGCCCTTGACGAACGATCGGCCGAGCGGCGTGCCGCCGGCCGCCATCCGCTCGTCGACCCGGGCAGGCGGCGGAAAGAGCAGCTCCATGGAGGCAACGGGCGCCAGCCCGGCGAAGGCCGCCTCGCTGCGCTGCAGAACGTAGTTGTCGTGACGATCGAGCGTCAGCGCCTTGCGGTAGCCGCGCCGGGCCAGCCAGGCGAGCGTCTCGGCCGGGCTCTGGTCGCGCTTGGCGAGCGCATGGTTTAGCTCGATGACGATCACCGGGTCGTGCTTCAGCAAGGTCTGCTCGGCGCCGCGCAGGACCTCGAAGTCGAAGCTGTCGACATCGATCTTGAGGCAGTCGACGCGCTCGATTCCCTGCTCGCGCACGAAGTCGTCGAAGCGGTAGAACGGGTAGTCCTTGACCTCGCCCTCGCTTCCCCAGATGCGGAAGATCCGCTCTTGCAGCTGCCCCGTCCTGGCGCCCAGCGCCACCTCGTGGACGGCGGCGTTGCCGACCTTGTTGTGGGCGAGGTTGGCGCGCAGCATGTCGGCCGTCGTGGTCGGCTCGAAGGCGAACACCCGGCCGGCGGGAGCGAGCTGGGAGAACAGGATCGTGTAGTAGCCGACGTTGGCGCCGACATCGAAGATCCACCAGTCCGGCCGGACATGCTCGACGAACCAGCGCTTGGTCTCCTGCTCGCACAGCGGGTAGTAGTCGCGAAACTCCTCGTAGAAGGCCACGAGCTCGATCGGCGGCCGCCCCGGGATCGCGGTCAGCATGCGCTCTGGTTTCGCGGACATGTCAGGCCGACGGGCTGAGCAGGAACTTGTATGCGATCAGCAGCGCGAGCGCCGCCCATAGCACCCGGGATTGGATGTAGAAAACGTTGGTCATCACCTTGTACTGCATGTAGCGAAGCGCCACCGCCGAATCCAAGAGGAAGTCGGAGAGCACCTCGGCGGCCTCGGATTTCGCCAGGTCGGGGAAATCGCGGGCCATGGCATAGTTTCCGATCGTCGCGACGATCGAGCTCAGGAAAGCGAGCACGGCCACAGCCCAGATCGCGCCAGTCACGCTCGTTCCTCCCCCGTTGTCGAGTTGAGCCTCGTGATCGAGCTCGGCGCCGCGATCGATCGCGCTGCCTTGCGAGACGCCTCGTTCATTGCGTGTCCATCGGCTTCGGCCTCGGTTGGCGCAAGCCGCCGAGGCCGACGACCGACGTGTAGCGATCGCGCAGCCGGCTCAGCCGCCCCTTCGCGGTCGTCGCGGCCACCGGCGGCCCGGCCAGGACCTGCGTGCTGAACGGGTTGATGTTCGCCGCGACGTAATCGGTGAACAGCCGCGAGTTGGGATTGTTGATGACGTTGACGCCGATGAAGCGGCGCGGCACGTGCTGGCCGGCGGGCCGGGTCTCGGCCTCGGTGCCCGCGGCGAGGCGGAACAGCTGCTCGACGATCTTCAGGCGGGCATGGTCGAGCGGGGTGCCGCGCCGGCCGGTTCGCACCGGGTCGTGCGTCTGCTGCGAGGCGAAGCCGAGCTCGACGATGAACAGGCCGGCACGCCCGACGAGATCGCCGAACGGCGCGGTCTCGATGCCGGGCAGCGCAGCCGTCTCGGGATGCTGGCACTCGGCCGGCACGAGGATCGGCGACGTGAACCCCATGGCCCGCCACGCCGCCGCGAAGCGCCGCAGGAACTCGGGCCGGGCGCCGATCAGCATCACGGTCGTCTGCCGCGGATAGGTCAGGACCTGGTCGCAGACGAAGGGCAGCGTATGCATCAGGTCGTAGGACAGATCCGCGTAGTGGCTGCCGTCGAGGGTGCTGGCGGTGTAGGCCGCGGTGGCCGGCTCGATCGCCGATCGCACGCCGGCCTGGTAGCGCTGGAACGACGTCTCGCGATCGAGGCGGATCTCCTCGAGAGCGAAATCGGGCCAGCCCCAACTGTCGGCCTGGGCGGGCAGGTAGGGCGTGGTCACGTCCCAGACGAAGCGATGCTCGTCGTTCATCCGCGTGGCGCGGCCCCTGTTGTTGGCCGCAGCGACCCGCGTGTGGTCGCAATGGTAGCCGAACACCTTGTCGATCAGGGTGTCGACGCGGCCGCGGTAGAGGGCCAGGCGGACCGCCAGATTCGAATCGCAATGCCAGCCCCGGATCATCTCCTCGTCGAAGCCATGGATGGCGAACAGGTCGTGGCGCAGGGCGACCTGGAAGTCGCCCGGCGCGTCGTACTTCACCGGATGGGCGTTGTGAACCACCTGGTTCAGCCGGAACTCGATCGCCCACTCCCGCAGCCTGGCCAGGTTGCCTACGGGATCGCGCCGATCGAAGGCACCCTCCCACAGCATCTCGGGAATCTCGAAGCGAGGCAGCTGGTAGAAACCGTCGGCGGTCGCATCCAGGATGGTGCTGAGCGTCTCGCCCTCGTTGCGCGGCACCAGCAGCATGTCGGTGTTGGTATAGAGGATCCAGCGGTTGCGCGGATTGGAGCGCCGCAGCGCCACGTTACGCGACTGCGCCTCGAGGGCGACCAGATGCGTCCTCGACTTCAGGTGGGCATGCTGCTCGGGGCGGACCCGCAGGATGCGCATCGCCTTCCTGGCCTTCTCGGTCAGCGTATCGTGGATCGCTTCGGGAAAGGTCGGATGGTCGTCCGGCGTGTTGTAGTCGACGAACAGGATCTCGTCGTCCGGATCGGACATCACCTCGGCGAGCGCGTTGAAGCTGATCGCCGCCCGCTTGTGCAGGTTGTAGCCATGGCTGTCGTTGCGGCCGTAGAGGATCACCGAGAACATGGCGCCGCAGGCCCGGCCTAGTTGCCCAGCCGGCGCAGCTCGTGACACGCGGCGGCGTGCTCTATCGTCTCCGGTGCCGCGATCTCGATCGCCTGGGCCCAGTGTTGCCGCGCCTGCCCGGGCGCGCCGGAGAAGGCCAGGACAGCGAGCTGAAACAGCGCCTCGGCACGGCGGGCGGGGCTGTCGGCGCGCGCCAGCACCTCGGCGGGCGACACCTGGCCCGCGTGCAGGGCCAGCAGCGGCCCCGGCCAGGCGGAGGGAGCCGCCTCGCCGCCCGGAGACGTCTCGGCTCGATCGAGCCTCGCGAGCGCCGCCTGGTGGTAGAGACGCCAGTATGGATCGGCAGGTTCGCCCTGGCGGGCGCTTTCGAGGGCGGGGACGGCCGCGGCGTAGTCGGCGAGGCGCAGCAGGACGCAGGCGCGGGCGGGCGCATTGCCGGCCGGCAGCAGCTGCAGCTGCCGGCGCCAGTCGACGGCGGCCTCGTCGAGGCGACCGAGGGCAAGGTGGACGATGGCCCGGCTGCCGGCAATCTCGGCGTTGTCCGGCTCGATCTGCACGGCCCTGTCGAGCTCGGCGAGCGCCTGCTCGTGCCGACCGAGCGCTGCCAGGGCCTCGCCTCTCAGGGCCAGCACGTTGGCCAGGTTTGGGTCGAGCCTCAGCGCAAAAGCGTAGTCCAGCAGGGCGAGCCTGGGGCGTCCGCTTGCCAGATAGGCGTTGCCGCGGCCAAAATAGGCGTGCGCCCGGCGTTTCGCCCGGCCGGCGCGCAGGAGCTTGGTGTAGGCGACGATCTCCGCCACGGGCATTGCGCGATTGCGAACGGCAAAGTGGCGGTCGGGCAGGCCGCGTCGTGCGGCAGGTCGCGCTGCCGTCACGGGCGAACGCGCGCCCGCCGGAGCATCCGCCCATCCGCGCAAATCCCGCACCGCGTCGAGCCCCTGGAGCGCTGCTGCCGAGCTGGCAGGATCGGCAGCCAAAAGCTCGCCGAACAGTTCCGCCGCGTCATCGAGAGCCCCGAGCCGCAGGCTCTCGTGGGCGCGCACGTAGAGGGCTTCCGGGCTGGATGCGCTGCCCGGGGCCGGCGCAATGGACAGGCCGACGCGATCCACGGCGCGCCGCCAAACGTCCATGACGGCGTCCCATACCGGCGCCGTCGGCACGAACTTCAAGGCCTGGATCTTCAGCACGTGCAATTGTCTCGGATCTTGTCCGTCCTACCCTTACATTACACTACACTGCCCATCGCCCAACGCGAGCGGCAATCGGATTGGGCCCTCATGGCCATGAGCCATCGCTCACTTCCGGAGCGACCGGCGGGCGCCTGCGCCTCTCTCGCGCCTGTGTGGATCAAGGACAGGCCGAGCGCGACTGCGACTGCGCTACGCGCCTCACCCAGGCCCTGATTGTCCGCCGCGTCCACATTTGGCATCCATCCGCAATGCACACGTGCCCGTTCCTGCCCTGCCATCGGCCCGACCGCGCGGCGCCGCGGTCGCCCGGCGATACCGTCGATGACGGCTGACCGCGGCCTGTTCCATGGCTGGAGGGTTGTCGCGGTCTGCTTCGTCGTCGCTTCCTTCGCCTGGGGGCTCGGGCTGTTCGGCTCGAGCGTCTACCTGCAGGCGGTCACCGCGGCGCACGGCTGGCCGGTGGCGGAGGTCGCCTCGGCGATCACGCTGTTCTTCCTGGTGAGCGCCGCCGCGCAGCGCCTCGTCGGACGCAGCATCGACCGCTGGGGGCCGCGGCCGGTGCTGGCGCTCGGCACGCTCTCGATCGCCGCCGGCGTGGCGCTGATCGGCCAGGTGCGCGCGCCCTGGCAGCTCTATCCCTGCTTCGTGCTGGTCGGCATCGGCTGGTCGACGCTGTCGACGACCGGCCTCGCCGCGACCGTGGCGCCGTGGTTCGAGCGCCACCAGGGCCGCTCGATCACGCTCGCCATCATGGGCGCGAGCGTCGGCGCCATTGCCGGCGTGCCGCTGCTGCTGCTCGCGCTCGGGCGGCTCGGCCTCGGTACGGGGCTGGCCGTGGCGGGGCTGATGACGGTTTGCGTGCTGCTGCCGCTCATCGGCCGGGTGTTGCGCTTCCGCGGGCCGGCGGATCTCGGCCTGCGGCGCGACGGCGATGCAGCGCTGCCGCCGGGCGAGGCGAACCAACCCCTTCCCTCGGCGATCGTCCCGTCGGCCGGCCGGCGCGTCCTGCTGTGGAGCGCAGCGGCGGGCTTCGCGCTCGGCCTCACCGTGCAGATCGGCTTCATCACCCATCACCTCGCGCTGGCCGCGCCTGCACTGGGCGCCGCCGGCGCCGGCCTGCTGGTCAGCGCGACCGGCGTGACGGCCTTCGCCGGGCGCCTCGTGCTGGCGCGCATCGTCGATCGGGTCGATCCGAGGCGGCTCGCCGCCGGCATCATGGTGCTGCAGACGATGGCGCTCGCCGCGATCGCCTTCTCGCCTGCCGCTGCCGTGCTGATCGTCGCCAGCCTGGTCTACGGCTACGGCATCGGCCACGTCACGACGCTCGGGCCGGTCGTCGTGCGCCGCGAGTTCGGCGCCGCCGCCTTCGGCGCCACCTACGGCAGCGCCGCCACCGTGATCCAGGTCGTCTCGGCGCTGGGGCCGGCCCTGTTCGGCGTGCTGCGCGACGCGTTCGACGGCTATGCCGTCGTTCTCGGCGCGGCCGCGTTCACCACGACGCTCGGCGCCGTCATCCTGCTGCAAGGCGGGCGACGGCGAGTGGGGTCGTCATGAGCCCGGATGGGGGACACCCGGCGGTCTGCGCGGACCGTTGGAGCCGACAATCCAGGCCCCGATCGCGCGTTGATTTCGGGGGCTTACACCCCATCCATGAGTATGCATTTATTGCTTTTCGGAGTGACACGCCGATGAAGATCACGGTCGAAGTGCCCGATGAGCTCTACCGCCGCGCCAAGGCCGAGGCAGCGCTGCGCGGCCGCAAGCTGCGAGACCTGGTCGAGGAAGGCCTGCGTCTCGTTCTCGCAGCCCCGCCAAGAAAAGCGCGGCAATCCAGCCTTGCCGGACTGACCAAACGTGCACGAGGCATGATCGACTCCGGCGTTTCCGATCTTGCGTCGAACCCCAGGCATCTCGCGGGCTTCGGACGCGATGACCGCCGCCATCGTTGATACGGGGCCGCTCGTCGCCCTTTTCGACCGGGCCGAACGGCACCATCAGTAGATTTCGGAACGCCTGGGCAAGCTCGAGGCGCCTCTTCTGGTCTGCGAGTCGGTGCTCGCCGAAGCGATGTACCTGCTTGCGCGCCATCCACGAGCTCAGGCGACCGTTCTGGAACTCATCGAGAATGGAGCGCTGAGCGTCGCATTCCGGCTAGACGAGCATGTCGGGATATTGCGCAGCTTGCTCCGGAAGTACCGGGACACGCCGATGTCGCTGGCGGATGCATGCGTCGTCCGCATGTCGGAGATCCATGACCGGCACGCCGTCCTCACCCTGGATTCCGATTTCCTGGTGTATCGAAAGCATGGCCGCGCGCCTCTGCAGATAATTCATCCGGAAGTGCCGTAGCCTCGGGGTCGCGCGCTCATGCCCGCGGCAGCCGACTCCGTATCGCTGGCTGCCGCCCCCAAGTCGACTCTGTCGCCGCAACCGGCGACAGGTCACTCCGGCTCGATGCCTGCCGCCTTGGCGATCTCGCGCCAGGTCTCGAGCTCGCGCGACACGCGCCTGGCGAAGTCCGCCGGCGGCTCGCCGCCCGCCTCGCTCGCGAGGTCGCGGATCTTGGCCTTGACCTCGGGCTCCGCCAGCACAGCCACGACATCGCTGCGCAGGCGCTCGGCGAGCGCCGGCGGCAGGCCGCGCGGCGCGAACAGCGAGAACCAGGCGGACTGATCGACGCCCGGCGCCCCGATCTCGGCCATGGTCGGGATGTCCGGCAGCTCGCCCAGCCGCTTACCGCTGCTCACGGCGAGCATGCGCAGGGTGCCGGCGCGATGGTGCGCCATCACCGTGAGCGGGCTGGTGAAGCCGACCGGGATGTGGCCGCCCGCCAGCTCCTGCATCATCGGCGCAGCGCCCTTGTAGGCGACGTTCTCGATCTTGAGCCCGCTGCGCAGCCGGAACAGCTCGCCGATCAGGCGCGTCGTGTTCTCGGTGCTGCCGAACGTGTACTTGCCGGGATTGGCGCGCGCGGCCGTCATGAACTTCTCGGCCGTGTCGAAGCCGGCCTTGGGCGAGCCGACCAGCGCGATCACGCCCAGCACCAGGGTCGTCACCGGCGTGAAGTCGCGCTCAGTGTCGTAGGGCAGGGTCTTGTTCGTGAAGGGATTGATGGTGTGGGCGCTGGTCATCACCAGGAGCGTGTGGCCATCGGGCGGCGCCTTGGCGACGATGTCGCTGCCGAGAATGCCGCTCGCCCCGCCCTTGTTGTCGATGACGACGGTCTGCTTCCAGCGATCGGCCAGCCGCGGCATGATCAGGCGTGCCACGAGATCGGTGCCGCCGCCCGCCGGATAGGGAACGACCACCCGCACCGGCTTGGTGGGAAAGTCCTGCGCCCGCAGGACAGAGGGTGCCGTCGCTGTCGTGGCCAGCGCCAGCGCTCCGGCCGCGAAACCGCGCCTGTCAAGTCGTACCGCCTTCAATGCCGTATCCTCCCGGTTCGCTTGTTGGCGCCGACACTAGGGATGGGCGCCGCAAGGTCAAGGCTTGCGGTCAAGACCTCGGAGGATCGCGCCGCAGGCCGGGCTTCCGGCGCAGGATGTCGGCCAACCACGCAATCGCGGCCTCGGCGGCCGCATAGGCGGCCCGTGACGACGGGGATGCCGCGCCCGAATGGTAGGCGAGCGGCGTCCAGGCGCCATCGTCCTCGACGTCGCGCCGGAACTCCTCGAACCCGAAGCTCCCGTCAGGCCGATAGAAGAAGTCGACGCAACGATCGTGCTCGTCGTTCTCCACGCTGGCGAACACGACCCAGGACTTGTCGATGCGCCTGGACATGGCCTGCCTGTCCCGATGCGGGCGTCACGCTGCGTCAGCCAGGATCGTGTCGCTCTCGTTGTCGACAACGACCGCCGTCTCGAAGTACCGGATATCCGGCGGCGCACCGTAGCGCTCGGCGATGTAGGCCTGCCATTGCGGCGTGTAGACCGCCTCGGCGTCAGCGCGGCTCTTCCACAGATAGACGCCGCCGCCGATCCGGCTCTGCCCGTCGAACAGGTAGTACTTGCGGACCAGGCCCTTCATGACGCGGTACTTGGGCGCCGATTCCTTGAACAGCTCGGCGGCCTTGCCGGCATCGATGCCGTCCGGCAGCTTGAAGTTGACGATCGCGGTGATCATGCGGTCCTCCTTCGAAGATCAGAGCGGGTGCCGCCCCGATCTTTCCAGGATCGGGGCGCGCGCCGACGTGCCGGGCGCCACCCTACGCTTCGGCGCGCTCCTCGCGGACCCGCCAGAGCAGGCAGAAGCCTAGCACCAGGAAGAACAGCACGCACGCCACGCCCAGCCGGTTGGAACCGGTCGACGCGGTGATGATGCCGATGGCGAGCGGCGCCATCCACGCGGTCGCCCGGCCGGACAGCGCGAACAGGCCGAAGAACTCGCCGCTCATGCTGGGCGGCGCGAGGCGGCCGACCAGGGTGCGGCTGGCCGCCTGCATCGGCCCCATGCAGAAGCCGAGCACCAGGGCGAAGGCCATGAACACCTTCTCCTGCAGCGAGCCGAACAGCGGGCGGTCCGCCACCAGCGCGTCCGCCGGCACGACGAACAGCACGCGATCGGCGCTGACGCCGACGATGCCGAGGGTGGCGACGATGACGCCCAGGATGGCGAGCTGCACCGTGCGCTTGCTGCCCACCCAGTCGTCGAACCGGCCGCCCAGGAAGGCGCCCGGGATCGCGAACACGGTGAGGATGATGCCGAAGATGCCGAGCGTCACCGTGCTCCAGCCGAAGGTCGCGGCGGCATAGACGCCGCCGAAGGCGATGATGGCCGCGAGCCCGTCGTTGTAGAGCATGAAGGCGATGAGATAGAGCAGCGCATTCCTGAAATGGCCGAGCCGCTTCACCGTGTGCACGAGCGCCCGCCCGCCGTCGCGCGCCGCGCCGAGCAGGGAGACGCTGCGCCTGGCCGAATCGGGCGTGAACAGGAACATCGGGATCACGAACACCGCGAGCCACACCGCCGAGGCCGGGCCGATCAGGCGCTCGAGCTCGTGGGTCCCGGCGTCGAGCCCGAACAGCGGCTGGTCGTTGCTGGCGGCCAGGCCGAACATCGACGGCATGCTGACCATCAGCACGGCGAACAGCGAGATCAGGCCGCCGCAATAGCCCAGGCCCCAGCCGTAGCCGCTCAACCGCCCCATGCGCTCGGGGCGCACGATGCTGGGCAGCTGCGCATTGTTGAACACGATCGACATCTCGGCGCCGATGGTGGCGACGACCACCGCCCAGCTGATCGGCCCGACCAGGTCGGGCCGGCCGGGATAGGCCCACCACAGCGCGCCGCAGCCGAGCCCGAGCAGGAGCTGGAAGGCGAAGATGTAGGGCTTGCGCCGCCCGCCGGCGTCCGCCATGGCGCCGAGGAAGGGGCTCATCAGGGCGATCAGCACGCCCGCGGTCGATTGCGTGAAGGCCCATGCCGCCTGGCCCTAGGGCGCGAAGATGAAGGTGGTGACGATGGTGAAGAAGGGCTGGTTGGCCCAGTCGAACAGCGCCCAGCTGAACTGGCCGAGCTTCGAGGCTTCGCGGGATGGGGTGTTCATCTTCCGGGGCTATGCGAGCTCGACAGGAACGAGCCGCCGGGCGGAATGTGCAAGCCGTCGATCGTGAGTGAGCAGTGTTGCATCCAGCACTTCGGCGAGCGCCACATAGACTGCGTCGTAGGCAGTGAAGTTGTCGCGCAGCGCCCACACCCTGGGCATCAGGATATCGTGAGCGTGTCGGTGCACCGGAAACGCCAGGAAATCATCCAGGGCCGCTTGTGCTCGCTCCCCATCCATGTCCCGCGCGAGAACCAGCCGACGGAGCACCTGGACGACCTCGATGTCCAGCAGGTGAGGAGCATGAAGCGCGTGAATGCTATCGAGCAGCCGATCTTCAACCGACGAACCGATGGACGTCTGCAACAGGACCTCGAGCAGGGCGGAGGCGTCGACGACGATCACCGGCCGTCACGTTCGGCCCGCACGGCGTCAGCCGTGTCCATAGATGGCGTCACCGCGGACCGCCGCGCCAGGCGCGCGCGCAGTTCGTCGGCCGTCGGCCTTTCTGCCATCTCGCGAATCTGCTGAAGCAGATAGTCCGACAGGGACATCCCGGCCAGCGCTGCTCTCGACTTGAGGCGGCGGTGCAACGCATCCGGCACGTGCCGAATTTGGATCATGACCGACATGCGATACCGTTATGTGCATGTGTATCACATGTCAATGGCGACCCTCGCCGGCGTCACGGAAAATGCGGCCAGCTGCCGCCGGCGCGAACTCGTTCGCCTGCGGCGTCGACAGGCTGACCTGAAGACCCGCGCTTCGAGAAGCCGCCGGGCAGCCACCGATAGTCCCGATCCGTGAAGCTCACGCACGCATCGCCACCCGCCGCGGGAGTTGCCGGATCGCGTCGCGATTCGTAGGCGAGAACACCTTCCTGGCCGCCTCCTGCCAGGGCAGCCAGAGCTGCGCGACATGCTCGGCCGGATCGAGGGTAGCGACGGTCGCGCTGTCGACCAGGAAGCCGAACACGTGCTCGGTGTTGTGCGTCACGCCGGGCGCGTAGCGGGCGCGCCATTGCGGCCAGATCTCGTAGCGATTGGCGAGCCGCCAGTCGCTGAGCGTGCCCTGGCCGAGTCCGGTCTCCTCGAGAAGCTCGCGCCCGGCGGTGGCGCGCAGGTCGGGGTCGTCCGGCTCGCGCGAGCCGGTCACCGACTGCCAGAAGCCGGGCTGCGCGGCGCGCTCGAGCAGGAGCACGTCGAGCCGCGCCGTATGGACCACGACCAGGACCGATTCGGGGATCTTGAACGCCATGGCGGCAGGATAGCCGGAACATTGACTCCCCGCCCTCCACCGCTATGGTCCGCCGGCATTTTTGCAGGCTGCGGAGCGGGCATGACTCATGTTCCTCTTCCCCGCCAGGGGAAGAGGCCAGGTGAGCGGGCGACGACGTGCGTATCCCCCTCACCCAACCTCTCCCCCTGGCGGGGAGAGGAGCAAGAGTCTGAGAGGGGCCCGCTCCTGGATTGTACGAGGGGAGCGATGAGCAAAGGGCTGGAGGCCGCCATCGATGCGGCGTGGGAAGCGCGCGACGGCATCAACAGCGCAACCAGGGGCGAGGTGCGCGACGCCGTCGAGGCGTCGATCGCCGGGCTGGACAACGGCACCTATCGCACGGCCGAGAAGCTCGGCGACGAGTGGGTGGTGCACCAGTGGCTGAAGAAGGCCGTGCTGCTCTCCTTCCGGCTCTACGATTCGGTGCCGATGGACGGCGGCGCCGCCTTCCCCGGCCTGGGCAGCGCGCCCTGGTTCGACAAGGTGCCGCTCAAGACCACGGGGTGGGACGCCGCCCGCTTCGCCAAGGCGGGGTTCCGCGCCGTGCCGGGCTCGATCGTGCGCCGCGGCTCCTACGTGGCGCCGTCGGTCGTGCTGATGCCGTCGTTCGTCAACCTGGGCGCCTATGTCGACAGCGGCACCATGGTCGACACCTGGGCGACCGTGGGCTCGTGCGCCCAGATCGGCAAGAACTGCCATCTGTCCGGCGGCGTCGGCATCGGCGGCGTGCTCGAGCCGCTGCAGGCCAACCCGGTGATCGTCGAGGACAATTGCTTCATCGGCGCGCGCTCCGAGGTCGTCGAGGGCGTGATCGTCGGCACCGGCGCCGTGCTGTCGATGGGCGTCTTCATCAGCGCCACCACCAAAGTGGTCGATCGCGCGACCGGCCAGATCCATGTCGGCAAGGTGCCGCCCTATTCCGTGGTCGTGCCGGGTAACATCGGCGGCGGCCCCGACCGGCCCTCGACCTATTGCGCCGTGATCGTGAAGACGGTCGACGAGCGCACCCGCTCCAAGACCTCGATCAACGAGCTGCTGCGCGACTGAGGCAGGGCAGCCGACGCGATGCCGCCACGCTTGCCTTGGCCATGGCGCCTGCCGCGCGCCGGGCGCGGTTGACGAGGCGAGGCGATTGACGACGGTGGCCGCGCGCAAGACCACGGGCGGGCTCGATCGCAGCCCGGCTTTCCGGCAGGCACAGGCGCTCCATCGGGCCGGCGACATCGCCGGCGCGCTCGCGATCTACCATCGCCTGCTCGGGCAGTTCCCCGAGCACGCGGGCCTGCTGTTCCTGGCCGGCAGCGCGGAGTGCCAGAAGGGCAATGCCGGCCGGGGCGTTCAATTGCTGGCCCGGCACCTGGAGATCGATCCCGGCAATGCTGCGGCCCATTCCAACCGCGGCCTCGCGCTGCGCAAGCTCGGGCGCCTCGACGAGGCGGTCGCCAGTTGCCGCAGGGCGACCGAGCTGCTGCCCGATCTCGCGGAAGCCCATCTCAACCTCGCCCACGCCTTGAGCAGCGTCGGCCGCTTCGTCGAGGCAGTCGCGAGCTTCGACCGGGCCATCGCGCTCGGCCCCGACCGGGCACCGGCTTACTGCAGCCGCGGCCTCGCGCTGCGCGGCCTCGGGCGCCTCGAGGAGGCCATGGCCAGCTTCGACGAGGCGATCAGCCTGAATCCCGGCGATGCGACGGCGCTCTACAATCGCGGTCTGGCGCTGCGCGACCTCGGACGTCTCGAAGAGGCGGTCGCGAGCTTCGACAGCGCGATCGCCGCGAAGGCCGACCAGGTCGAGGCGCATTTCGAGCGCGGGGTCGTCCTCGACAGGCTGAAGCGGCCCGATGAGGCGCTCGCCAGCTTCGACAAGGCAATCGCGCTGAAGCCGGGCTACGCGGCGGCCCATTCCAATCGCGGCCTCGCGTTGCAGAAGCTCGGGCGCGACGAGGAGGCGCTCGCCGCCTACCTCGCGGCGATCGACCTGAGGCCCGACCTTGCGGTGGCGCACTTCAATTGCGGCAACGTGCTGCGCGAGCTTCGGCGCTTCGACGACGCCCTCGCACGCTACGACGCGGCCATCGCGCTCGATCCCGGCGTTGCGGAGGCGCACTACAATCGCGGCAATGCGCTGCGCGAGCTCGCGCGGCTCGACGACGCGCTCGCCGGCTTCGACACGGCGATCGGGCTGAAGCCCGCCTGGGCGGAGGCGCATTTCGGCCGTGCCGTCGCGCTGGAAAGCCTGACGCGACTCGACGAGGCGCTGGCCGGCTTCGACACGGTCATCGCGCTCCGGCCGAACTATGCGGCGGCCCACGCCAATCGCGGCCTCGTGCTGCAGAGCCTCGGGCAGCTCGAGCAGGCGCTGGCCAGCTACGACAGGGCGATCGACCTCAACCCAGGGTCCGCCGAGGCCCATTTCAACCGTGCCAACGCGCTGCGCGACCTCGGCCGTCTCGACGAGGCACTCGCGGGCTACGGCGCCGCGATCGACAGGAAACCCGACTTTGCGGATGCCTACCTCAGCAGAGGCATCTGCAGGCTGCAGCAGGGCGATTTCGAGAATGGCCTGCTCGACTACGAGTGGCGCAGGCCGCCGGACTGGCCGGCCGATCGCCCGTTCCGGCCGACCCGGCTGCCCGCCGCCCGCCACCTGTCCGGAAAGACGGTGCTGGTGTGCTCCGAGCAGGGGCTGGGCGACACGATCCAGTTCTGTCGCTATGTCGACCTGCTCCATCGCCAGGGCGCGACTGTCCTGTTCGCCCCGCCGAAAAAGCTGCAGGCCCTCGTCCGCTCGCTCCCGGCAAGGATCGTCGACCTCGACGATCGATCGTCGACGTACGACCACGTGCTGTCGCTCATGAGCCTGCCCCTGATCTTCGGCACGACCTTGCAAAGCATTCCCGCGACGGTGCCGTATCTCTTCGCCAAGGCGGATCTGGTCGACCGCTGGAGGCGCAGGATCGGCGACACCGGATTCAAGATCGGCATCTGCTGGCAGGGCAGCACCAGCTTCAAGCAGGATCACCGGCGTTCCTTCCCGGTCGGCCACTTCTCTCGGTTGAGTGGCCTCGCCGGCGTTCGCCTGATATCGCTGCACAAGGGAGAGGGCGAGGGCCAGCTGGAGAACCTCCCGCAGGACATGATCGTGGAGACGCTGGGAAGCGATCTCGACGGCGGGCCCGACGCGTTCGCCGACACCAGCGCCATCATGCAGTGCCTGGATCTCGTCATCACCTCGGACACCGCGATCGCCCACCTCGCCGGCGCCCTCGGCGTCCGCACCTGGGTGGCGCTCGGCAGACCGCCCGAGTGGCGCTGGCTGCTGGGCCGCGACGACAGCCCCTGGTATCCGACCATGAGACTGTTCCGCCAGAAGGGCGGGACGGGCTGGCACGGCGTGTTCGACGAGATCGCAGCCGCGCTCGCCGCGGAACGCGGCACGAAGGTCGCCTGAGCGGCGTGCGCCCGGGGGCCTGTCGGCCCCCGCGCCCTGCGGGGTATCCGCATTTGGCATTCTTCATCGTCATCCCGAGCGGAGCCACCCGATCAGGCGCTGCTTGCAGCGCCATTGGCGGTGCAGTCGAGGGACCTTTCTTGCCGCTTCCACAACATGAAAGGTCCCTCCACTCCGCCTCGCTGCGCTCGGCTCCGGTCGGGATGACGAAGAACAATGCCAAATGCGAATGCCCTGCCGCACCCTGCGACCCGGCGGCGGCACCATTCCGGCCGGGCTCGCCGTCGCTCCGACAGAGGACGGGACTCGCGCGCCCTCAGGCGCGATGGCGCTCCCATTCCGGACGCGCCTTGATGCGGGCACCCTCCCTGGCCATGATCTTGGCCACGCGCTCGGGCGCGAAGCCGATGTCGAGCAGGCCGAGGTCGGCGTTGGTCACCTCGCGATACTCGGCGATCCTGCCGTCGCGCAACGTCATGATCGACACGCCGTCGAAGCCGACACGCCTGCCCTGAGCTTCGGGCAAGGTCGAGACGTAGCTGAAAGTGTAGTAAGCGTAGAGCGTCTTGCCGTCGGTCACCGGACGGAACATGTCCCAGCGGAAGTCGCGCGCGGTGCGATGGAACCAGTCGTCGATCATCTCGGCGATCCGGGCGCGCCCCTCGAAGGCGCCGTAGAACACGTCGTGATAGACGCCGTCCTCGGTGAACAGGCCGGCGAACGCCCGGCCGTCGCGGCGCTCGACGGCGCCGCAGAATTCCTTCAGCAGTGCAACTGCATCCATGATTGGTCCTCCCGCAGGTGGCGCATTCATGACTAAACTGGTTCGGGCGGCAAGAGCGGCGCCGCATCGGGGCAGCTCGCATCGGAGTGGCCCGCGTGGGAGTGGCCCGCGTCGGAGTGGCCCGCATCGGGGGAGATCGAGGCATGAGCTTCTGGATCATCGTCGGCGTACTCGCAGCGATCGCCGTCTGGCTGATCGCGATCTACAACGGCCTGGTCGCCGCCCGGAACCAGGGCCAGACGGCATGGAGCCAGATCGACGTTCAGCTGAAGCGCCGGCACGACCTCATCCCCAACCTGGTGCAGGTCGTGAAGGACGCCATGGGTTACGAGCAGGAGACGCTCACCAAGGTGGTGCAGGCACGCAATGCCGCCGCCGCGGCTACCGGCCCCGCGCAATCCGGCCCGGCCGAGGCGGCGCTGAGCGCCGCTACGCGCGGCCTGTTCGCCCTGGTCGAGAACTATCCGCAGCTCAAGGCCAACGACAACATCAAGCAGCTCCAGGAAGAGCTGACGACGACCGAGAACAAGATCGCCTTCGCGCGCCAGTTCTACAACGACTCGGTCAACGCCTATAACACGCGCATCCAGAGCTTCCCGGCCGTGGTCGCCGCGGCGTCACTCGGCTTCCATCCGATGGAGCTGTTCAACATGCCGGAAGCCGAGCGCGAGGTGCCCAAGGTGGCGCTGCGGTGAAACAGAATAACCTCACCCTGAGGAGGGCGCACAGCGCCCGTCTCGAAGGGTGGGCCGCAAGGGTGGTTTCTGTTGCCAATCCTTCGAGACGGCCGCAATGCGGCCTCCTCAGGATGAGGTGGCGGGTGTGGCGCCGGGTGAATGAAGCCAACTCATGAGCGCCACCGCCACCACCGACTTCGTCGCCGCGCAGAAGGCCAACCGGCGCAACACGATGCTGCTGCTGGCGGCGCTCACCGGCATTGCGGCGTTCACCGGCTACCTGGTCGGCTGGGCGCTCGAGGGCGAGCTGACCGACAGCGTGCCACTGTGGAGCAGGGCGGGCCTGGCGATCGCCGCCGTGCTGGCGGTGGTCAGCGTGGTCTGGAGCCTGATCTCGCTGGTCATCGGTGACCGGCTAGTGCTCGGCATGGCCAGCGCCAAGCCGATCAGCAAGGAGGATGCCCCGCAGCTCTACAACGTGGTCGAGGAAATCTCGATCGCCGCCGGCCAGCCGATGCCCCGGGTGATGGTGCTGGAGACCGACGCGCTCAACGCCTTTGCCACCGGCAGCCAAGTCGGCAACGGCACCATCGCCGTGACCCGCGGCCTGCTCGACACGCTCACCCGCGACGAGCTGCAGGGCGTGGTGGCGCACGAGATGGCCCACCTCGCCAATCTCGACACGCGCTACATGGTGGTGGTGGGCGTCACGGTCGGCCTGATTGCCCTGGTCTGCGACGTGCTGCTCAGGACCACGGCGTGGGGCAGCTCGGGCCGCAGCAGCGGCAGCGGCAAGAAGGGCTCGGGCGGCGGCCTGCTGATCATCGTGCTGATCGTCGTCGCCATTGTGGCGCCGCTCGCCGCCAAGGCGGTGCAGATGGCGGTGTCGCGCCAGCGCGAGTATCTTGCCGACGCCACCTCCGTCCAGTTCACCCGCAATCCCAACGGCCTGATCTCCGCGCTCGGCAAGCTCGCCGACAAGGCCGCGCCGTTTCCCGGAGTCAGCCGTGCCACCCAGCACCTCTTCATCGTCAACCCCGTCCAGACCTTCACCAGCAAGACGCCGGCGCTGCTCGCCACTCACCCGGCTGTCGAGGATCGCATCGCTCGCCTGCGCAATCTGGGCGGCTGAGATCCTGCCGGCCGGCGCCTTCGACCTGCAGGGCCATCGCGGCGCGCGCGGGCTCGCCCCGGAGAACACGCTGGCCGGCTTCCGTGCCGCCATCGACCTCGGCGTGACGACGCTCGAGACCGACCTCGCCGTCACCGGCGACGGCGTCGTGGTGATCAGCCACGACCCGGTGCTCAACCCCGACCTGACGCGCGGTCCCGACGGCAAGTGGCTGGCGACGGCCGGGCCGGCGATCCGCACGCTGAGCGCGGCCGATCTGGCCCGGTACGACATCGGCCGCGTCAACCCCGAGAGCCGCTACGGCAAGCTCTATCCCGAGCAGAAGCCGGCCGACGGCGAGCGCTTCCCGACCCTGGCCCAGGTCTTCGCGCTCGGCGGGCCGCCGCTGCGCTTCAACATCGAGATCAAGACCGACCCGACCAAGCCGGATGTGACGCTCGATCCCGCGCGCTTCGCCGAGCTCGTCGTCAAGCAGGTCCGAGACGCCAGGGCATCCGATCGCACCACCATCCAGTCGTTCGACTGGCGCGGCCTGCTGGCGGCGCGCCGCCTGGCGCCGGAGATCGCCACCGCCTGCCTGTCGATCGAGAGCAACAACATGGACACGGTGCGGCGCGCCGGCGGCCAGCCGTCGCCGTGGCTGGGCGGCCTCGATTTGCAGGCGCACGGCGGCTCGCTGCCGCGCCTGGCCCAGGCGGCGGGCTGCGCGGTGTGGTCGCCGTTCTGGCGCAACGTCACGGCGAATACGGTGAAGGAAGCGCAGGGCCTCGGGCTGAAGGTGATCCCGTGGACGGTCAACGACCCCGCCGAGATGACCCGCCTCATCGCCCTCGGCGTCGACGGCCTGATCACCGACTATCCCGATCGCGCCAGGACGGTGCTGAAGGCGAGGTAGGGCACATCCTGCTCGGCTCCCGCGTAACTGCAGGGCATTCGAGAGGCTCACCGCGTCATGTAGTCGTACGACGCGAGCACATGGGTGCGCACGATGTGGAGGAATTCCTCGACGTCGACGTGCTCGTCGTGCGAGCCCATGCCGTGCGGGAAGGGGCCGTAGACGCAGGTCGGGATGTTGCGGTAGCGCCACAGGCGCGCGTCGGTGCCGCCGAGGCTGACGATCGGCGTCGGGCGGAAGCCGCGCAGCTCCTCCACGGTGCTCTGCACGATCTCGATGATGTCGCAGCCCGGGTCGACCCAGGAGGGGAGGTTGCAGTTCGTCTCCTTCACCGTGGCGTCGGGGAAGTCCTTCAGGATCCGCTCGACCTCGGCCAGCACGCGCTCGCGCGTCACGCCGAGCGGCAGGCGGATGTCGGTCTCGAACACGGCGCTCGACGGCACCATGTTGACCTTCACGCCGCCCCTGACAGTGCCGATGTTGAGCGTGACCTTGTCGACGATGTCGCCTGCGCCCTTGCCCATCGCGCGGTCCATCGTGGCGCGGCCGGCATCGATGCCGCGCGCGATGTTGTCGGAAATCTCGGGCCTGATCTCCGTCACTTCCTCGAGGCGCCCGGCGAGAGCCATGGCGATCTTGGTGGCGCTCGCCGTCGCGTGCGTGTAGGCGCCGTGCGCGCCCGCCGTCCGCACCGTGAACTCGAGCCACAGCGGGCCCTTCTCGCCGAAGCGCACGCTGAACGGGCTCGACGGCTCGCCGTTCAGCAGCGCGTCGCCGTGCACCTCGGGGTGATGCTCCATGAGATAGCGGGCGCCGTAGGGGCCGAACGTCTCCTCGTCGGACACCGCCGTCAGGGTGAGCCGGCCCTTGAGGCGATCCTTGAGGCGCGACAGGTAGATGTAGGTCCAGATCGACGCCGAGGTGCCGCACTTCATGTCGGCCGCGCCGCGGCCGTAGACCTTGCCGTCGACCAGCTCGCCGCCCCACGGGTCCCGGGTCCATCCGTGGCCGTCGTCGGCGACGGGGAACACGTCGATGTGGCCGTTGAGCACGAGATGCTTGCCGGGCCGGCCGGCCGCGAAGGTCGCGACGATGTTCGGCATCTCGGGATGCGGCGAGATGATGCGATAGTCGAGGCCGCGCGCCCGGAGCTCTCCGGTGAGGAAGTCGGCGGTCGAGCGCGTGTCGCCCGGCGGGTTCGGGCCCTTGCAGCGCACGAAGGCCCGCAGGAAGCCGACCAGGGTGTCGCGATCCTCGTCGATCCAGGCCTTCAGCTGCTCGCGATCGTTCGTCGCCATCGTCCGTCTCCCTTGCCCCTGCCGCAGAAGAATTCCGCCACAGATGAACACAGATGCACACGGATCATGAGCCGTGTTCTCACGACGGACTAGAGCGTGATCTTCTTGGATTGAAGCTGCAAAGAAAACCTCACCCTGAGGAGCGGCCGTCAGGCCGCGTCTCGAAGGGTGGGCGAAAGCAAGCCTGTTGCCCACCCTTCGAGACGCCACGCTCCGCGTGGCTCCTCAGGGTGAGGTCATTACTTGCTGCTTCAATCCAAGAACATCACGCTCCAGGAGACTTGTCCCGGCAGCCAGCCAAGACGTCCCGAATCATATCAAGCATCCGTGTTCATCTGTGTTCATCTGTGGCTGATTCCTTCGGCACAGCGCGAACCGTAGCGGCTATGCCTTGGCGCTTTCCCGCGGCGCCGGCTCGGCGGCAGTCGCCGGCTGCCGGCCCGGCGAGCGCTGCAGCAGCTGGGTCAGGCCGAGCAGCAGCACCGAGATCAGGATCAGGAGCGTCGAGATGGCGGCAATGGTCGGGTCGATCTCGTCGCGCAGGGCGTTGAACATGCGCCGCGTCAGGGTCGCCTTGTCGCCACCGGCGATGAAGAGCGAGATCACGACCTCGTCGAGCGAGGTGATGAAGGCGAGCAGCGCCGCCGATATCACCGAGGTCTTGATCTGCGGCAAGGTCACCGTGAGGAACGCCCACGGGCGGCTGGCGCCGAGGCTGCGCGCCACCATCTCCTGGTTCATGTCGTAGCTCTTGAAGCTCGACGCGACCAGGATCACGACCAGCGGGATCGCCATCACCGAGTGCGCCAGCACGATGCCGGCGAGCGTGTTGTTGAGCCCGAGATGGGCATACAGCAGGAAGATGCCGATCGCGATCAGGATGCCCGGGATGATGAGCGGCAGCATGAAGGTCGCGTAGGCGAGCTGGGTGAAGCGCGAGCGCGAGGCGTGCATGCCGTAGGCCGCGAGCGTCCCGAGCGCAGTCGAGATGACCATCGTCAGGGTCGCCGCGGTGAACGACATCGCCGTCGCGTCGCGCCATTCGATGGCGCCGAGATAGGCCTCGTACCAGCGCGTCGACCAGCCGGGCGGCGGGAACGCGAGGTAGCGCGAGTCCGAGAAGCTCAGCGGGATCACGAGCAGGCTCGGCAGGACGAGGAACAGCAGGACGAGCCCGGCCAGCACGTAGAGCCACAGTCGGCGGCCGTGCGTGATCTGGGTTTCCGTCGCCGGCCGCCCCAGCATCTAGCGGCCTCCCACGATACGGTCGAAGCCGATGAGCCGGCCGACGCCCCACAGGATGGCGAGCGTCATGGCGAGCAGCACGACGCCGAGCGCGCTCGCCGCCCCCCAGTCCGAGTGATAGGTGACGTTGCGCTCGATCTGCATCGACCACATCATCACGCGCCCGCCGCCGAGCAGCGCCGGCGTCACGTAGAAGCCGAGGCACAGCACGAAGACGATGATGATGCCGGCGAACAGGCCGGGCAGCGACAGCGGCACGTAGACGTGCCAGAAGGCGCTCACCGGCGAGGCGCCGAGGTTGGCCGCGGCGCGCATGTAGTCGCGGTCGATGGAGCGCATGGTGGCGTAGAGCGGCAGCACCATGAACGGCAGCATGATGTGGACCATGCCGATCGTGGTGCCGGTGAAGTTGTGCATGAGCCTGAGCGGCGCATCGATCAGCCCCATGTCCTGGAGCCAGCTGTTGACCACGCCGCGCCGCTGCAGCAGCACGAGCCACGCGTAGCAGCGCACGAGCAGCGACGTCCAGACCGGGAACAGCACCAGCAGCAGCAGGATCGCCGCGAGCCGCGGGCGGACCTGCGCGATGAGATAGGCGAGCGGATAGCCCAGCGCGATGCAGATGGCGGTGACCAGGAACGACAGCTCGAACGTCGTCTGCAGGGTGAGCGTATAGGTTGGGTGCAGCAGGCGTTCGTAGTGCTCGAGCGTGAAATTCTCGCCGCTGCGGAACGACAGCCAGAAGAGCCAGGCGATCGGCGAGAGCGCGACGGCGCCGATGAGGAGGAGGCCCGGCACGGCGAGCCCCGCCAGCGCCGTCGTCTCGTTTCGCGCCCGCCGGCGGTAGGCAGCCTCGTTCGGAGCCTTTGCGTCGCCGTCGGCGCGCCGGCCACCCTCGCCGCCGAGGCTGGTCACGGTCATGGCAGGCGCTCGCCGGGGACCACCATGGTGTCGCCGGCCGGAAGGCCGAGCCGCACCGGCGTGCCCGGTGCCGGCAATTCCGGCCCCATGCTCGTCGCCGGCTGGCGGATCGCCACCTCGACGTTGTCGGGCAGATCGACATAGAGCAGCGTGCTCTCGCCCTGGTAGACGATCTCGCGCGCCGTCCCCTCGAACACGTTGAATCCCTCCTCGCCGCCGGTGACGAGCCGGAGCTTCTCGGGGCGCATGACGAGGAACTGCTGGCCGGACGGGTGGCGCGGCGGCTCGGCCAGCTGCAGCGGCCTGTCGCGGTAGTGCGCGGTCCCGCCGCGCACCGAGACCGCCACCAGATGCGATTCGCCGATGAACTCGGCGATGAAGCGGCTCTCGGGACGCTCGTAGACGTCGCGCGGCTTGCCGATCTGGTGGAAGCGGCCCCTGTCGATCACCGCGACGCGGTCCGACATGGTGAGCGCCTCGCGCTGGTCGTGCGTGACGTAGACCGTCGTCATGCCGAGACGCTGGTGGAGATGGCGGACCTCGATCTGCATCTCCTCCCGGAGCTTCTTGTCGAGCGCCGACAGGGGCTCGTCCATGAGCAGGATGCGCGGCTCGAAGACGATGGCGCGGGCGAGCGCCACGCGCTGGCGCTGGCCGCCCGAGAGCTGGTCGATCTGGCGGGCGCCGAGCTGGCCGAGCTGGACGAGCTCCAGCACCTTCTGCACGCGCTCGGCGATCTCGGCCTTGGCGACCTTGCGCAGCCGCAGGGGATAGCCGACGTTGGCGGCGACGTTCATGTGCGGGAACAGGGCATAGTTCTGGAACACCATGCCGACGTCGCGTTTGTGCGGCGGCACCAGCGAGACGTCGCGGTCGCCGAAATGGACCTCGCCGCCGTCCGGCCTGATGAAGCCTGCCAGCACCATGAGCAGGGTCGTCTTGCCGGACCCCGACGGCCCCAGCAGGGTGATGAACTCGCCGCTCGCGATCTCCAGGCTGACATTGTCGAGGGCGGTGAAGCTGCCGTAGGTCTTGGTGACGTTGCGGATCGAGATCGGCAGCGATATCGCCGAGCCCGGCGCGGTCGCCGCCGTCACCTCGGCCTCCCGGTTGCACGGAAGCCAGGCCGGCCGTCAAGCGGCCGGCTCATAGGCTCTGACTTTGGTCGGGCCACAACGATGTCCTCATCCTGAGGAGTGCCCGAAGGGCGCGTCTCGAAGGATGAGCAGCACCACGGTCGGTGCTTTTCGCTTGTCCTGCGATTTCTCTTGCGGCCCATCCTTCGAGACGGCCGCTGCGCAGCCTCCTCAGGATGAGGAATTTGTTGTCCCTTCGACCGAAGTCAGGTCCCATGAGCGGCCAGCTCCCGCCGGTCGCTCCACTACCTCTGCAGGAAGGCGTCAAAGCGCTTCACCATCGCGTCCGCGTTGTTGACCCACCACGAATTGTCCTGAACGAAGCCCTTCTCGAAGTTGCCCGGCGAGTTCGGCAGGCCCGGGAGCTTCTCCTTCGGGATGACGCCGGTGCCGTAGCTCTTCGAGTTGGACGGTGCGTAGTTGATGTAGTTCGAGATGCGGGCGTTGACCTCGGGCCGCGACATGATCGCGATCGCCTTCAGGGCGAGCTCCCGGTTGGGCGCGCCCTTGGGAATCATCCAGCTGTCGGAGACGATGATCTGCTGGTTGAAGGTGGTCTTGATCTTGCCGCCCTTGCCCTCGGGCTCGTTCTCGAGCGCCTGGATGCGGCCGTTCCACGCCGCCACCATGTCGACCTCGCCGTCCTTCAGAACCTGCGCGGACTGCGCGCCCGAGCTCCACCACACCAGCACGTGCGGCTTCAGCTGCTCGAGCTTCTTGAAGGCGCGGTCGACGTCGAGCGGGTAGAGCTTGTCCATCGGCACGCCGTCGGCGATCAGCGCCATCTCGAGGGCGTAGATCGGATGCTTGCGCACCGAGCGCTGGCCGGGAAAGTTCTTGGTGTCCCAGAACGCCGCCCAGCCCGGCGGTTCCTTGCCCGGATACGCCTTGTCGCGCCAGCCGATGGCGACCGAGTAGACGATCTGCGGCGCGCAATGCTCCGAGCGGCCGAGCGTCGTCGGGATGTCGGTCAGCGCCTTCATGGTCTCGGCGTCGAACTTCTCGAGGCGGCCTTCCTTCTCCAGCAGCGCGCAGCTGTAGGCGCCCTGCGTCGTGAGGTCCCAGGTCGGCTTCCCGGAGGCGACCTGCGTGCGCACGTCGGCGATGCCCGAGGTGTTGTCCTCCTTGATGACGACGTTCAGCTCCTTCTCGACGATGCCGAACCACGCCTCCTTCTGGGCCTTCTGGAAGGCGCCGCCCCACGACGAGATGGTCAGCGTCTTCTTGTCCTGCCCCGCCGCTTGCGGTGCCGCAAGCAACAGCGCCGTGCATACGAGCGAGACTGCACCACCGTACTTCCTGATCATCGCGACACCCCCATTGCGAATCCGATTGGCCGATGCATTTCGCGGCACCGCCGGCCGGCCGTCAAGGCATTACGGTGGCGCCGATTTGCGCAGGGCGTGACTGATGAATAGGCTCGGCTCGCCATCCGGCAGGGAGACGACCATGGCGTTGCACTTCGAGCGTGCGGAATTCGAGAGCCGCATCGTCGCGGCGCGCAAGGCGCTCGCCGCCGACGGGCTGGATGCGGTCCTGCTGTTTGCGCAGGAGAGCCTCTACTACCTCACCGGCTTCGACACGAGCGGCTTCGTCTTCTTCCAGTGCGCCGTGCTGACCCGGGACGAAGGACCGATCACGCTGCTCACGCGGCGGCCGGATCTCGAGCAGGCGCGCCGGACCTCGATCCTTTCGGACATCCGCCTGTGGTACGACGCGGAAGGCAGCGACCCGAGTCGCGAGCTTGCCGAGATCCTGGCCGAGAAGGGATTGAAAGGCGCCCGTGTCGGCATCGAGCTGCGCACCTTCGGGCTGACGGCCGACAAGCACGAGCTCGTGCGCCAGCGCCTCGCGGGCTGGTGCGAGCTGGTCGACGCCTCCCATGTCGTGCGAACCTTGCGGCTGGTGAAATCGCCGGCCGAGATCGCCTATGTGCGGCGGGCCGCCGAGCTTGCCGACCGGTCGCTCGAGGCGATGCTGGCGACGGCACGGCCGGGCGCCTTCGAGGGCGACATCGCCGCAGCCGGTTCGGTGCCGATCCTGGCCGGCGGCGGCGACCCGCCGCCCTCCGGTCCCGTGCTCGGCTCCGGCGACCGGGCGCTTCTCATCCGCAGCGCCACCGGCTTTCGCCATCTCGACCCGGTCGACCAGCTGACCCTCGAGTTCGCCGGCAGCTACCGGCACTACTGTGCCTGCCTGATGCGCACGGTCGCCATCGGCAAGGGCAACCCGGACCAGCGCAAGATGTTCGAGGTGACGCGCGAGGCGCTCGCGGCGATGACAGAGGCGGCCCGGCCCGGTCGCTCGCTCGGCGAGATCGACGACGCCCACCGCCGCGTCTACGACGCGGCAGGCTATGGCCACGCGCGCATGTCGGCGTGCGGCTATTCGCTGGGAGCGCTCTATCGCCCGACCTGGATGGACGTCCCGCCGATGCTCTATTCCGGCAACACGACGCCCGCCACCCCCGGCATGGTGCTGTTCCTGCATGCCATCCTGATCGACGCCGCGAAGAACCTCGCCATGTCGCTCGGCCACACGATCGTGCTGACGTCCACCGGCGCCGAGGTGCTCAGTCGAATCACTCCGGAGTACACGGTGTGCAGCTGAGCACTTCTTGTTCTCCTCCCCAACTTCGTTGGGGAGGTGTCCGCGTTATCGCGGACGGAGGGGTCATGAGCCACGAGTCTCGGGCCCATGACCCCTCCGTCACCGTAAGACGGCGCCACCTCCCCAGCGAAGCTGGGGAGGCGAGCCGAAAAGTTGGCACCTATGAGTGGCGCGCTCCCAGCGCATGAGCACCCCATGACCTCCTTCCCCTGCCTTTTCTCCCCCATCCGGCTGCGCAACACGGAAATCCGCAATCGCATCCTGTCGACCGGCCACCAGACCTACCTCGCCAAGGGCGGGCTGCCGGGCGAGGACTTCGTTGCCTATCACGAGGCGCGGGCCAAAGGCGGCGCCGGTCTGATCATCACGGAAGCCGCCCGCTTCCATGCCACGGGATTCACCGACAGCCCGGAGCTGATCGTGGCCAGCGACGATTGCATTTCCGGCCTCAGGAATCTCGCCGACAGCGTCCACCGGCATGGCGCCAGGATCTTCGGCCAGCTCTCGCATTCCGGGCGCGTGACGAAGCGACTCTCCGGCGGGCTGCGCGGCGTCGCCTACGCGCCCTCGGTCGTCCCTGACCAGCGCTTCCACACCATGCCGCGCGCCATGCCGGTGGCGCTGATCGAGGAGATCGTGGCCGAGGCCGGCAAGGCCGCACGGCGCTTCGGCGAGGCGGGCTTCGACGGCATCGAGCTGCTGGCGAGCCACGGGCTCTTGATCTCGGACTTCCTCAATCCGCGCCACAACCGGCGCACCGACGCCTATGGCGGCAGCTTCGAGAATCGGCTGCGCTTCCTCACCGATCTTCTGGCCGTCGTCCGCGTTGGCCTGGGCGACGGCCCCGTGATCGGCATGCGCATCTCCGCCGAGGAGGTGGAGCCCGGCGGGCTGGAGAAGGACGACGTGATCGCCGTCTGCCAGGCGCTGAAGGCGAAGCGGGCGATCGACTACGTCAACACCACCTACGGCTCGATGCAGGGCCTCGGCGGCTCGGTGCATGTCGTCCCGCCGATGGAACTCTCGCACGCCTACGTCGCGCCGAAGGCCGGCACCTTGCGCGCCGCCGTCGGCCTGCCCGTGTTCGTCGCCGGCCGCATCAACCAGCCGCAGATCGCCGAGGCCTGACGCGGGCGATGATCTCGGACCCGGAGATGCCCAACAAGGCGCGCACGGGCCGCCTCGACGACATCCGCGCCTGCATCGCCTGCAACCAGGCGTGCATCGGGCACTACCACATGGGCGTCGGCATCTCCTGCATCCAGAACCCGGTGACCGGGCGCGAGCGCACGCTGGGCAGCACGGCAAAATCCGCCACGTCGCGGCGCATCCTGGTCGCCGGCGGCGGGCCCGCCGGCATGAAGGCAGCGCTCACCGCGGCCGAGCGCGGCCATCGCGTCACGCTGCACGAGGCCAGCCGTCGGCTCGGCGGCCAGGTGCTGCTGGCGCAGCTGTTGCCCGAGCGCGCCGAGTTCGGCGGGCTGGCCACCAACCTGCAGCACGAGCTGGCGCGCGCCGGCGTCGAGGTGAGGCTGGGCGCACCGGTCTCGGCCGAGACGGTCCGGCACGAGCGGCCCGATGCCGTCATCGTCGCTACCGGCGGCCTGCCCTACCGCCCCGAGATCGAGGGCGCCGAGGACGCGCACGTGCTCGACGCCTGGGCCGTGCTCGAGGGCCGCGCCAATCCGGGCGGGCGCGTTCTGGTGGCCGACTGGCGCTGCGACTGGGTCGGCATGGGCCTCGCCGAGAAGCTCGCGCGCGAAGGCCGGCATGTCCGCCTCGCGGTCACCGGCACGCATGCGGGACAGAATTTGCAGCAGTATCTGCGCGATCATTGGGCGGGCAAGCTGCACAAGCTCGGCGTCGAGGTGATCCCCTACGCAAGGCTGTTCGGGGTCGATGCCGACACCGCCTACATGGCGCACCTCGTCACCAACGAGCCGATCATCGCCAGCGAGGTCGAGACGGTCGTGCTCGCCCTCGGCCACCGGCCGGATACGTCGCTCGAGGAGGAGCTCGCGCCGCTCGGCGTGCCGCTGCACCTGGCCGGCGACTGCCTGGCGCCGCGCTCGGCCGAGGAGGCCGTCTACGAGGGCATGATGGCGGGGCTGGAGGTGTGAGACTGCCTCACTTCCGGGGCACATGCATGCGTCCGAAGCTTTTCGCTCTTGCGAAGCATTCATCAGCCCGCTGCCGACCGAGTGCCGAGACCACGGACCGCGCCTGAAGCAGGTCCACGGTCCACCAGGCTCGAACCTGGGGAAACCGCTCACGCGCGATCCGCCGTGCCTTTCGGTCATCCATCACCAAGTCGAGCCCGCGCGATGCCGCGACGGCGATGCACGCTGCTTCGCCATCTCCCAGCGCATCGACTGCCGGTGCTCCGACGATGTCGAGAAACAACCCCAGCTCGGCCTTCTCGAGCGCAACGATCGATACCCTCGGCATTTTGCGCAAGGGGTGACCGACGGCCTCGAGGGTTTCACCAGTGATGGGGTGACGCCGTGTCTCGGCGATGACCTGCTCCGGTGCATGGCACGGGACCATCAGTGAGTCGAGAATCGGCTCGATCATTTCGGTTGCCAGCAGATTGATCCAGGGGCTCGTGTCGAGCACGAGACCGCTACTCGCGGCCGGATCAGGCATGCAGGGACAGGGCCTCTTGGGTTTCGAAGGGCTCCAGCGCCTCCCTCAACTCCAGCGTGTCCACGGCCAACAGGTCACACAGCTGTCCTGCCGACAGCAATTCACGTTCGAGGGCGATCGATGCCAGATAGGCAAGCCGAGGCTGTATGCGCGGCGGCTTTGAATGCACGGCGACCTCGCCGATGACGCTGCGTTCCAGGTCGCTGGCAAAGCCCCGATCCCTGATCGAGTCCCACGTCCCATGGGGCAACAGTGCGAGTTCCTCGAGCCGTCGGCACATGGCTTCGGACGCAACGCCGAACTGATGGGCCAGAAGGATCAGTTGTCGTCCATCGAAGCGGCTCTGCGCGCCGACGAGCTGATCGAAGCGAGCGCGTACGCCGGGTGCCGGCATCAATAGGGCCGGTCCGAAACGCCTGGCAAAGCGCTCTTCGATTGAGAGAGAGACTTCCTGTTCCACGAGGATGTCGGCATGCGACCGATCGGACACGAAATGCCCGGTTTCAAGGGCCGCGGTCTGTACCCGACGCTTCCAATGATGGTTGGCGTTGATCAGAATGCACGATCCGATCACCGGATCGTAGGCGTAGAGACCGGCGATTTGCGACGGAAGAGGTCGAAAGAAGAGGCGCAGGCCGAGCTCGACTTCCAGCACGCCGATGAGATCGGGTATCGGGGCCAGGCCGACCCCGAGCCGCGCCCGAAGCCCGTTGGCAGCGTCCTCGGCCTGTTGGTCGACGTCTCTCGGATTGATGCGGACAGGCGGCGGATAGTCGGTTCGCAACGGCTCGTCGAGCAGTCGCTCGAGTTGCACGGCGCCCGTTGCGAGACGGTTCAGCAGGGCCAGGGCATCCGTCGCGGCCCGGGAGGCCTCGCGCCCCTCCGCGCGCCGAAACTTGGCCGAGAGATCGACGTGGACTGCATCGGGCGACGTAAGCTTGCCGACGCTCACACCATAGAGATGCGCCATGCCCAACAGCTCTTCCGGACGGACAGGCCGCTGACCTTTCTCAATCGCAACAAGGGTCGTTCGGGACATCCCTAGTGAGGCTGCCGCCGTATCCTGGGTGAGATTGACGCCTGAACGCGCAGCCCGGAGCCGTTCGCCCAGTTCAACGGGGGTTACGCTCATGGGCGCCAACTTTTCGGTTCTCCTCATATGAGGATCGGGGCGGGTACCGCCCCGATCTTCTCAGCATCGTGGTGCGCGCCGGCGTGCTGGACGCCTCCCCAGCTTCGCCAAAGCGCCCATGGGGAATACGGCCCTCTGGTCGCGGCCGGCCGCGCGCTCGGTCATGTGGCAGAGCTTCCGGACAAAACGTGAGAGGGACGTTCCGCGATAGCGATCGCCGCGCATGGGATTCAATTGGGATGCAATTCCGACATTGTCAAGGAACGGTGAGTTACAGCTCTGACATTGTCGGCACTCTTTTACTTGACACCCATCGTCGTGTATTCTGTATACAGATCATGCGACCGATCATGCCTGAAGCTGATCTCAGCGAGAAGATTCACGACTCCGTCCTCGAGGCCATCTGCTCCGGCGAGCTGAAGGCCGGGGTGCGCATCACCCAGGAGGAGCTGGCCCAGAAGTTCGGCGTGTCGCGCCAGCCGGTGCTGCAGGCGATGATGTTGTTGCGCCGCGAGGGCTTTCTTATCGATGCCGGGCGCAAGGGCGTGTGCGTGGCCCCGCTAGACGTCCAGCAGGCGCGCAATCTGTACGTCGTGCGCGGCGCGCTCGACGGTGCGGCGGCGCGGCTGGCGGCGGCCAACTACACGCCGCACCTGCGGCAACGCGGCCGCGACCTGCTCGATGTCGGCCGGCGCGCGGTGGCGAGCGGCCATGTCCCGGCGGTGATCGAGGCCGACATCGACTTTCACCTGTTCATCTACGAGGCCTCGGGCAACCCGCTGATCGGCGAGACCGCCCATCCGCACTGGCAGCATCTCCGGCGCGTGATGGCGGCGGCGCTGAGCGAAGCAGATCTCAGGGTCAGCGTGTGGGATGAGCACGAAGGCATCCTGCGCGCTCTCGAGGCCGGCCAGACCGCCGAGGCCGAGGAGCTGTGCCGCGGCCATGCCGAGCAGATGGCCGATGTTCTCACGGGTCGCCTGAAGGTCGTGATCTCGCGCGCCGCCTGAGCGCGCCCACAACAGCAGAGGAGGAGCGCCATGAAGCTCACCGCCGAGCAGCTCGCCCAGTTCGACGAGCAGGGCTACCTGTTCTTTCCCGACTACTTCTCGCCCGAGGAGACGCGCATCCTGAAGGCGTCGGTGCCCGAGGTGTTCGCCCAGCGCCGCCCGGAGAACGTACGCGAGAAGACCGGCGACGTCGTGCGCACCGCCTTCGCCGTGCACACCTACCACCCGGTGTTCGAGGCGCTGGTCCATCATCCGCGCTTCGTCGAGCCGGCCGAGCAGCTGCTCGGCGACAGGACCTACATTCACCAGTTCAAGATCAACGGCAAAGCCGCCTTCGACGGCGACGTCTGGCAGTGGCACCAGGATTACGGCACCTGGAAGGCCGACGACGACATGCCCGAGGCGCGGGCGATGAACCTCGCCATCTTCATCGACGAGGTCAACGAGTTCAACGGCCCGCTGTGGTTCATCCCGCAGAGCCACAAGAAGGGCGCGATCGACGCCAGCCACGACCTCACGACGACGTCCTATCCGCTGTGGGTGATCGACAACGCCACCATCGCCAAGCTGGTCGACCAGGGCGGCATCGTCGCGCCCAAGGGCGGACCGGGCTCGGCGATCTTCTTCCACGGCACCCTGGTGCACGGCAGCCCGCCCAACATGTCGCCATGGGACCGCCAGATCATCTACGTCACCTACAACGCCGTCTCCAATGCCATCCGCCGCTTCAAGCGGCCCGACTACATCGCCCACCGCGATTTCACGCCCATCGATGCCTGGGAGGACGACGCCGTGGCGCGCGCCGTCCGGCGCAAGGCGGCGGCGGAGTAGAACGAGGGCGAAGCTCATGGCCGGGAGCCCGACACAAAGAAGCCTCCCCCTGAGGAGGCCGCCAAGCGGCCGTCTCGAAGGGTTGGGAACAGCGCGAATGTTGCTACACCGCTTTTCCAACAGTTCCTGGCGTAGCTCATCCTTCCAGACGGCCGCTTCGCGGCCTCCTCAGGATGAGGATGTAGTTGATCCAACGAACATTGACGCGCACTCCCGGCGCATAGTCACAGGAGGAAACCCATGAGTCTTCATCGCATGCTGCTGGCGCGCGCGGCCGAAGCGAAGCCGCTGCGCATCGGCCTGATCGGCGCCGGCAAGTTCGGCGCCATGTACCTGTCGCAGATCCCGACCACGCCCGGCATCCATCTGCTGGGCATCGCCGACCTCTCGCCGCCGCGGGCGCGCGAGAACCTGGCGCGATTGGGCTGGAAGCCCGAGGTCACGGCGGCCGGCTCGTTCGCCGAGGCGCGGCGCAACGGCAACACCTACCTGACCGACAACTGGCAGGCGCTGGTGAGCCATCCCGAGATCGACATCGTGGTCGAGGCGACCGGCGATCCGATCGCCGCGGTCGAGCATGCGCTGGAAGCCTTCCGCAACGGCAAGAGCGTGGTCATGGTGACGGTCGAGGCTGACGCGTTCTGCGGCCCGCTGCTCGCCAAGCGCGCCGCCGAGGCCGGCGTGATCTACAGCCTGGCCTACGGCGACCAGCCGGCGCTGATCTGCGAGCTGGTCGATTGGGCGCGCACCTCGGGCTTCGAGGTCACCGCGGCCGGCCGCGGCCACAAGTGGCTGCCGCACTACGCGCAGTCGACGCCGGAGACGGTGTGGAAGTACTGGGGCCTCAACGAGGAGCAGGCCAGGCGCGGCGGGCTCAATCCCAAGATGTTCAACTCCTTCCTCGACGGCTCCAAGCCCGCCATCGAGAGCACGGCGGTGGCCAATGCCACCGGCCTGACGCCGGCGCCCGACGGGCTCGCCTTCCCGCCCTGCGCGGTCGATGATTTGCCGTTCGTCATGCGCCCGGCCTCCGAGGGCGGCCAGCTGCATCACAAGGGCCAGGTCGAGTGCGCCAGCTCGCTCGAGCGCGACGGCCGCGCCATCCCCTACGAGATTCGCAAGGGCGTATGGGTCGTGTTCGAGGCGGCGACCGAGTACCAGAAGAACTGCTTCGAGGAATACATGCTCTGCACCGACCCCAGCGGACGGTACTCGGTGATGTACAAGCGTTGGCACCTGATCGGGCTCGAGGTCGGCATGTCGGTCGCCTCGGTCGGCCTGCGCAAGGAGCCGACCGGCTGTCCCATCGGCTTCCATGCCGACGTCATCGCCACTGCCAAGCGCGATCTGAAGGCGGGCGAGATGCTCGACGGCGAAGGCGGCTACACGGTCTACGGCAAGCTGTTCCCGGCCGGCAAATCGACCGGGCTCGGCAGCCTGCCGCTCGGCCTCGCCCACAACGTCAAGCTCCTGAAGCCGATCAAGGCCGGCCAGTCGCTGACCTACGCCGACGTGGCGATGGACGAGACGCTGACGGCGGTGAAGCTGCGTCGCGAGATGGAGCGCGCGTTCGCGCCGGCGGAGAGGATCGCGGCGCAGTAGATGTCATTCGGCTCGGGTGAATCACGAGAAGGATGGCGAATGGCAAGGCCATGACCGCGGTCTCGACAGCGACGGCGAGCCCTCGGGCAAAGAGCGACGTGCCGCCCGCGGCGGCGCGTGTCCAGCCGATGACCAGCGGTTCGACGATGGCTCCCGAAGCCATCCTGTAGAACGTACCAGCCATTCACCGATCCACCAGTTTCTCCATCTGGTCGGAATAGCGGGCTCCCTGGATTCCGATCTTCGACAGGGCGCCGTCGATGTCGCGCAGTTCCTCGGTGTTCAGGTCGATCGCGGCCGCGCCGAGATTTTCGTCCAGCCGATGCGGCTTCGTCGTACCCGGAATCGGCACGATCCATTTCTTCTGTGCCAGCAGCCAGGCCAGCGCCACCTGTGCCATTGTCGCCTTCTTCCGTTCGGCGATCCGGCGCATTTCGGCCACCAGGGACTGATTGGCCTTCCGGGCCTCGGGCGGCGGGCATAGTCTGCAAACTCTCATGAGCAGAGGTCATGAATGCAGCGGAGCAGCCTCGACGCTCTTCTTGCGCTTGTAGCCGTAGGCCGCGAACGCAGCTTCACCCGCGCGGCGGCGAAGCTCGGCGTGTCGCAATCCGCCCTCAGCCACACCGTCCGCGATCTCGAGAAGCGACTGGGCGTGCGACTGCTGACGCGCACGACGCGAAGCGTGGCGCCGACCGAAGCGGGCGAGCGCCTGCTGCAGACCGTCGGGCCCCGGCTGGATGAGATAGACACCGAGCTGGCGGCCTTGAGCGACTTCCGGGAGAAGCCCGCCGGCACGATCCGCATCACTGCCGTCGACTATGTGGCCGACCACCTGCTCCTGCCGAAGCTCACGAAGTTCCTGCCCAGGTATCCGGACATCAAGGTCGAGATCGCCATCGACTACGGCCTGACCGACATCGTCGCGGGCCGCTTCGATGCTGGCGTGCGCAGCGGCGAGCAGGTGGCGAAAGATATGGTAGCGGTGCGCATCGGTCCGGACGAACGCATGGCTGTCGTGGGCGCGCCGGCCTACTACAAGGGGCGGCTGGAGCCGAAGACCCCGCAGCAGCTGGTCGAGCATGTCTGCATCAACCTGCGCCTGCCCACGCACGGCGGCCTGTACGCCTGGGAGTTCGAGAAGGACGGTCGCGAACTGCGCGTTCGCGTCGACGGCCAGTTGTTCTTCAATGGCACCAACCAGATGCTGAACGCCGCGCTGGCAGGGCTGGGCCTCGCCTACCTGCCCGAGCAGCTGACGCGGCCCCATCTCGACAAGGGTCGTCTGAGGCGCGTGCTCGCGGATTGGTGCCCGCCCTTCACCGGCTATCACCTCTATTATCCCAGTCGCCGCCAGCCGTCGGCCGCCTTCGCGCTGCTGGTCGAGGCGCTGCGGCATCGCCGTTAGTCTGCCGCGACCGGGGTCCACGCCCACGCCGTTCTCCAAGTCCATGTCCAACGATGCTGGTCAACCGGCAGTCTTCGAGAAATATGCCCCAACTCCTCCCGCGACCGCGCCCATAGTGGCACTCTGACTCAGCGGCGCGGCGCGGGTTCCGGTGGTTTCGGGAACGCGGTCAGCTGCTGCCAGACTGCTTGCCCATCGGCGAGCCAGAAGATCACGGGACGCAGATCGTCGCCGTCGCCTCCGTCGCTCAGGAATCCCACGGCTTCGAGCTTCTCGCCTGCCCGCAGCGGCCGCCTGAGACCCCAGCGCTCCATCCAGTCGGGACCGGCGAGGACGAGGTCGAGTTCCTTGTGCCGGCCGGTGTAGGGCCGGGCGGAGGCCATGGTCGCTCTTCCGTCGCGTTCGCTGGCGCCGGGCGGCAACGCGCGGAGTTGCCAGCCGGCCGGCAGCTCCGCGCGCTCGAGCATGAGGGTGGCGCCGCTGTGAGGGTAGCCCCAGCGGACACGCGTCAGGGTGCCGGTGACATAGTAGGCGCGGCTGGTGTCGAAACTGCTCCAGCCGTGATGCGCGGCCACCGGAGGCGTTGAGGCGATGCCGATCGCGCCGACGATGAGCGTGCGGCGCACGACCAGACGGGGGACGACAGACCGGGTCTGCTTCTGCAAGTACGCCTCCTTCCGGACACTCACTTCCCATACGGCGCATCGCCGACCTGTTCGAGCCACTGGACGACGTTGCGTCTCATCTCGGTCCTCTTCCCGTCTTGCTACTTCTGGCGCTTCTCGATCACTTCCTTCACGACCGGCAGGGCCGAGAAGACCCGAGGCCAGCCAGCATAAAAGGCGAGCTGCGTCAGCATCTCGCCCGCCTCTTCGGCCTTCAGGCCGTTGTTCATGGCGCGATTGAGATGATTATCCAACGCCAATCCGATCTGATCAGGAAGCTCGATGCTCTGGTTGCCTGCGATCAGGGCTGCGACCGTGACGATGCTGCGGTCGCGCGGCGCGAGGCCGGGGCGGCGCCACAGTTCGGTGATCGGTCCCTGCGCGTATTTCTCCAGGGCCGGCGAGACGGCACCGATATGGTCGTGCGCGAGGGCGGAGGACAGGCCCATTGAGACGGACAAAGCCAAGGCCGCAGGGATGATTGCTTTCATGTCGAACATGTAGGCTGGGAACGACTGGCGCATTACCCGTTGGCCGGCGCATGCGGTCATGAGAGCCGTTCATGGATCGGACGCCGGGTTTGGCGACGCGCGAGAGAGAAGACTAGGCAATGCACGCCGGCAGTCCCACATGTCTCATGACTCCGTCTCATGAGCTCATGTCAGTCGCGTCGTCTAATCGCTACCGTCTCCGAGTGCTATTCTGGCGTCATGAACTCGGCTCCGAACCCGCCAGCCGTCTCGCGCCGCACCTTGTTCGTGTCTGCGTTGGCGGCGTCTGCACCCCGCCTCGTGATGGCTCGAACGCCGTCAGGAACGTCCATGAAGAAGATCGAGTGCGCCTTCGACGAGCATCGCTTCACCGCCAGCCTCTACGACAATCCATCGGCGCGTGACCTGCTGTCGATGCTGCCGCTGGCACTCACGATCGAGGACTACGCCGACAACGAGAAGATCGCGCGGCTGTCGCGAAAGCTCACGGAGGACGGCAGCGGTCCGTTCGGCGACGAGGCACCGGGCGACCTCTGCTACTACGCGCCGTGGAGCAATCTCGCTTTCTACTATGCCGGCTATCGCTATTCCCGGGGCCTGATCCGTCTCGGTCGGCTGGACAGAGGGATCGAGCCCCTGCTGACCCGCGGCAGGCTTGCCCTTCGCATCAGCGCTCTGCCGGGGAGCGTTCAGTGACGAGCTCCCAGGCAATCGCCCTCACCGCGGTCGAGGGCGCGCTTTTCGAGGCGGAGCGCAAGGGCTTCCGCCTTGCCGTGCTCGGCCGGACCGGTGCGCTTGTCGCCATAGCGGCGTTCTATCTCGTCGCCTATCGGTGGCCGAACAATGTCGTCCCCGCAACGTTGATCCTGGCGGTCGCGGTCGCAGGCCTTGCCCCGCTGACGCTGGTCGGCGGCCGCTGGGAGCGTATCGGACGCTTCGCCTTCTTCGCCTTCGATATGGTGGCGATCAGTGCCTTGATCGCCTTCGCGCCGCTCGGCGGCGGCGAACCCCTGCCGCAGCACTTCGTCTTCCTGTCGGGCCGTACCGATTACTTCTATGTCGTCCTGGTGCTCTCGGCCCTCGCCCTGTCGCCGATGCTCGTCCTGTGGACAGGTTTCTGCGCCGTGACGGGTCTCGCAAGCGCGACGGCCTGGATCGCCGCCGGGATGGAGCGTGTCGTCGGTTTCGGGGACCTGCCGCGTTCGCCCTCACGCGAGGAGTTCCAGGCGGTGGTCTCCAGCCCAGACTTTCTCGCCATCTCGGTGCGAGTGAACGACGGCCTCATTCTCGCGTTGTCGACCGTCATCGCGGCTCTCGCCGTGCATCGCGCGCGCAACGTGGTTCGTGCACATGCCGCCGCCGAGGAAAAGCGCAACCGGGCCCAGCAGCTTCTCGGCCGATACGTACCGGCGCAGGTCGCCGAGCAGCTCGTGGACGAAGGTCAGCTTGCCCCTCAGCTCCGCGAAGCCACGATCCTGTTCGCCGACATCGAAGGGTTTACGAGCCTGTCCGAGCACCTGACGGCCCCTCGGGTAATCGGCCTGATGAACGGCTTCTTCGGTGCGGCGGCGACTGTGATCGAGGAGCAGGGTGGCATTGTCGTCAACCACGTGGGCGACGCGCTGATTGCCGCCTTCAACGCGCCGCTGCCCGTGGAAGACCATGCGCGGCGTGCCGTGACTGCTGCGCGTTCATTGCAGTCGCTCGCGTCGAATCGCGAGTTCGACGGGCATCGCCTGCGATTGCGCATCGGTGTCGCCACGGGTCCGGTCGCCGCCGGGACGGTCGGCGGGGCAACGAGCCAGACCTACACGGTCTATGGCGACACCGTGAACCTGGCGCAGCGACTGGAACGCCTGAACAAGGAGCTCGGGACGGCCAGCCTGATATCCGGCGCGACGTTCGAGGCCGCGCGAGCGGCGTGCGCGGACGCGGTGGCGGTGGGCTCGGTGCAAGTGCGCGGGCGCGACGCCGTCGTCGAGGTTTTCGCCTTTGGCAAGGAATAATGCTGCGGCAGAGAATCAGCCGCAGCAAGTGCCTTCGTGGAATCTACAGGCACATGCGAAGCTCGATCAGCCGGCGATGCGATCGGTCGAGTTCATCCAGACGATCATCCGGCTGAGGTCGACGATCTCTGCGTCGACATGACGGTGAACGGGATCAGGCCGCCGATCAACCGAGCCGTTGCCATCGACCAGGCTCAAGGCCGTCCGCCGTCGATCTCGTGCACCTGCCCGGTCACATAGGTGTTGCTCATGAGGTAGACCGCCGCCTCGGCGATGTCTTCCGGCCTGCCGACCCGGCCGACCAGCGATGTCGTGGCATAGTCGGCATACATGCGCTCGCGCGCCGCCTCGCTCAGCCCGTCATAGGCGGGCGTGCGCACCAGCCCCGCGGCGATGACGTTGACGCGCCTCGGCGCGATCTCCCTGGCCAGCTGGCGGGCGAAGGCCTCGACGGCGCCGTTGGTGGCGCCGATCGCCGTGTGATGCGGCAGCAGCTTGCGCGTGCCGGCCGCGCCGCTGAACAGGACGATCGAGCCGCGCGGCGCGAGCTTTCGCTGGCCGTGCTTGGCGACGACGAAGGGTCCCCAGAACTTGGTTTCCATGAACGCCCGGGCAGCCGCTATCGACATGCCCGCGAGCGTGTCGATGGCGCCGGTGACGACGGAGGATGCGTGCGCCGTCACCACCAGGTGGTCGATCGGATGGTCCATCGAGTCGAAGAAGGCCGCGACGGCGCGCTCGTCGGTGATGTCGAGCCGATGCGGCGTGGTCGCGCCGCCGGCCTGGGCCGCCGCGCGGGCGAGCCTGGCTTCGTCGCGGGCGGCGATCATCACGCGCGCGCCCGCGGCGACCGCCGCCCGCGCGATTGCCAGGCCCATGCCCGAGCTGCCGCCAATGACGAGGATGCGTTGATCTGCGAGCACGGTCTCGGCGGCTCCTTCGATGCAAAAGCGCTTGCAGCCTAGCGAGCCATTTGTTATTCGGTCAATATCAATTAGACAGGATCGACGAATCCTGCACTCCGGGAGGGCTGGCAATGCGTGCTACCCGTCGCCATGTCGTGTCGAGCCTGCTCGCTGTTGCCGTGGTGCCCTCGGCGCTGGCGCAAGGCTTCCCCACGCGGCCACTGACCTTGATCGTGCCCTTCCCCGGAGGCGGCTCGACCGATGTCATGAACCGCATTCTGGCCGAGAAGCTGAAGGAGCTGCTCGGCCAGCCGGTCGTGCTGGACTTCAAGCCCGGTGCCGGCGGCAACATCGGGACGGAGATGGCGGCGCGCGCAGCGCCCGACGGCTATACTTTGGTGTTCGTGGCCATGCCGCAGATCATCAGCCGCAGCGTCTATCCCAAGCTGGGCTACGACCTGCTCAAGGACTTCGAGGCGGTGGGCACGTTCCTGGAGACGTCACCGGTGCTCGTCGTCAATCCCGCGCTCGGCGTGAAGTCGGTGCGCGAGCTGGTCGCTGCCGCCAAGGCACAGCCCGGCAAGATCGAGTACGGCACCGGCGGCAACGGCACGTCCGCTCATCTACTGGGCGAGCTTCTAAAGCGCGACACGGGCACCGATCTCCTGCACGTGCCCTACAAGGGCGCCGCGGCGGCAGTGACCGATCTCGTCGGCGGCCAGATCAAGGTGATGTTCGAGACGCCGCCGAGCATCGTCGGCCACGTCAAGAGCGGGACCCTGGTGCCGCTCGCCGTGATGGGGCCCAAGCGCCTGGCGGCGCTCCCGGACGTGCCGACGATCGCCGAAGCCGGCTATCCAGGCCTCGAGCTGGTGCAGTTTGCCACCCTGCTGACGCCGGCCGGCGCTCCCAAGCCTGCGATCGATGCGCTGGCGGCGGCGCTCGCCAGGATCGTGGCCATGCCGGATGTGCGCGAGCGCTGGGCGGCGATCGGCGCCGAGCCGGTGTCGATGTCTCCGGCAGCGTCGATGGCCCGCATCACCGCCGAGGCCGAGCGCCTGGGCGCCATCGTCGCCGCCGCCAAGATCAAGGTCGATTGAGATGGATCCGGCCAGGCGTCGCGAGGGCCGCTTGCCGGACGCGTCCGCGTGACGCGCCTGCGGGTCGCAAGGCCGCTCGGGGCGACAGGCGGCGATACGTGAATCACCTGGTCGTTCTCGCCCATCCGCGCGACGGCAGCTTCACGCGCGAGGTCTGCCGCATCTACATCGAGGAGCTCGCGGCGCGCGAGCACGCCGTGGTGCTGCGCGATCTCTACGCCATGAATTTCAATCCCGTGGCCACCGTGGACGACATCACCGGCAACCGGACAGGGCGGGTGCCGGCCGACATCAGGGTCGAGCAGGATCACCTCGTGTGGGCCGACGTGATCGCCTTCATCCACCCGATCTGGTGGATCGACCGGCCGGCGATCCTCAAGGGCTACATCGACCGCGTCTTCGCCATCGGCTTCGCCTATGGGCACGGGCCCAACGGGCCGGTCGGCACCCTGAAGGGAAAGCAGGCCATCCTCTTCACCAGCGCCGGCTCGACGCAGGAGCATTTCGACCAGAGCGGCAAGATGCAGGCCGTTCGCGTGGCGCAGGATCTCGGAACGATCGAGTTCTGCGGCATCGCCATGATCGAGCATGTGCACTTCTCCCCGGTCGGCAGCCGCAGCACGCCGGAGATGGTCGAGGGCTACAAGCAAAGGGTCCGCGACGTGGTGCGGGCGCGGTTCTAGAGCGTGATCCTCTTTGGTTGAAGCACCAAAGAAACACCTCACCCTGAGGAGCGGCCGCAGGCCGCGTCTCGAAGGGTGGATAGAGCACGTCTGTTGACTACCCTTCGAGACGCCACGCCGCGCGTGGCTCCTCAGGGTGAGGTTTCCACTTGAGCCGATCACGCTCTAGCGGCCCGCTCCCTCGACATCGACCACGATCTTGCCGTTCTGACGTCCGCTCTCGATGTAGCGGTGAGCCTCGACGATCTGGTCCAGGGCGAAAACGCGGTCGATCACCGGGCGCAGCGCGCCGCTTGCCAGGCGGCTGCCGATCCAGTCGACCGCGCGCGCGAGGCGCGCCGGATCGAGGGTGATCTCCCATAGCGTATAGCCACGGATCGCGAGGCCCTTGCGCAGCACGTCGAGCAGCGGGAACGGCGTCGGCTCGCGCGAAAGCTGGCCATACTCGACGATCGAGGCCGCCGTTCCTGCGGCCTGGGCGAGGGCCGCCAGACCGGGTCCGGCGACGGGGTCGAGGGCGAGCCTGAATCCCCTGCCTCCGGTGATGGCGGCGACGCGCGAGACCAGGTCCTCCTCGCTGGCGACGATCACGTGGTCGGCGCCGCCCGAGCGCAGGGCCTCGACCTTTGCCGGCGAGCGCGTCACGGCCACGACCTCGCAGCCCAGCAGCTTCGCCATCTGGATCGCGCCCCTGCCGACGCTCGAGCTCGCGGCCGTGACCAGCACGCAGTCTCCGGGCCTCAGCGCGCCGTGCTCGACCAACGGGCCGTAGGCCGTGAGGTACTGCTGCCACACCGCGGCACCCTCGACGTAGGACAGGGCGGCCGGCATCGGAACCAGGGCGGCGGCAGGCACGATGGCCCATTCGCCGTAGACGCCGCCGCGCTGAATATCGAAGCTCGGAACGGTCGAGACCTCGTCGCCCGGTCGAACCAAGCGGACATCGTCGCCGACCGCCTCGACAAGGCCGCTGCACTCGCGGCCCAGCCGCGTCGGGAACGTCGTATCGCGCATCGGATACTCGCCGCGCCGATACTGCGCCTCCGAGTTGTTGAGCCCGATCGCCCGGACCCGCAAACGGACCTCGCCCGGACGCGGCGCCTCGCGTGGCACGGTCTCGAGACGCAGCACCTCGGGACCACCCACCTCGTACAGGCGCACGATGCGCTCGCCCATGTCTCAGCTCCGCTGTACCCGGCCCACGATTGTGACAGCAGCGTGGGTGATGGCTATAACCGCCGCGTGTCCCAGTCCACCAAGCTCGTCTCCGCGGCCTACATCCTGGCCTACGTCGCCAGGCATGAACCGGAGCAGGTCACCACGGAATCGATCGCGCGTGTCCTTAAGGACCACCCCGCCCGCGTCCGCCAGATCGTGTCGGCGCTGGTCAAGGCGGGCCTGCTGACGTCGGCCCGGGGCGCTGCCGGCGGCATCACGCTCGCCAGGCCTGCTTCCAGGATAGACTTCCGCGAAATCTACGAAGCGCTCGGCGAGAGATCGCCCCTGTCGCTCTCGATGCGCGACGACGACCCTGGCCGGCACTACCAGTGCAACGTGCATCCCGTTGTCTCCCGGCTGTTCCGCGACATCGAGGCCGAAACCTTGTCCAGGCTGGGTGGGCTGACTCTCGACAAGGTGATCAACCGGCGGCCGTAGGTTGGATGTTCCAGTCGTAGGGGAACGGCATGGTGCCGTGCTTCAGGACGATGGGCACGGCATAGCGGGGCACGACGGTGCTGGCATCGACATCGATGATGCACAGCTTGCCGGACGCGAACGCGTCCGCGACCGCCGGCTTGAGCTCGGCGGCGCGCGAGACCTTGAACACCTTTGCGCGCAGGGCCTCGCCGATGAGACCGAGATCGGGGTTCCACGGCTCGCCGGTCTTCTCGATGCGATAGTGATCGCCCACGCCGCGCCCGAAACGGGCCTTGGCGCCCTCGACCTCGGCCTGGATGGTCTTGTTGTTGAGCACGATCACCACCCCCGGGACGCCGTATTCGGTGGCGGTCGCGAGCGAGAGGCCGGTGTGGATGAACGACTGGTCGCCCACCCACACGAGCACCGGATGCTGCGGCCGCTCCAGGCCAGCTCCGACGACGCCCGGCGGGCCGAATCCCATCTGGCCGAATTGCTGGTTGTTGGTCGCGAACCACGGGTGCTTCAGGGTGAAGAACGCAGGCAGGAAGTTCATGATGAAGCCGGTATCGCAGACCACCGAAGCCTGCGGCGCGACCTCGTTCATCACGTCGGAAACGTCCTTGACGATGCGGGCGTAGTGCAGTGGCGCGATGTCGGACTCGACGAGAGGCCTGATCTCCACGTGCCAGGCGCGCCGCCAGGCGGCGATCGACTCCAGCCATGCTCGGGTCCGACCGGGTGGCGCGGCCCTGGTCTTCCAGGCAGCATTCAAGCCCGACAAGGCCTTGCCGGCGTCGCTGACGATGCCGACGTCGACCGGATAGACGCGCCCCAGCTCGCCGGGATCGATGTCGATGTGGACGAGCTTCTGGCCCTTGCCGAATGTGTAGAACGACCAGCCCGCAGTATTGAGGTCGTTGAATCGCGCGCCGATGTCGATCACGACGTCCGCCTCGACCGCGGCTCTGACGCCGTGACCCGTACCGCAGCGGTCGACCACGCCCAGCGACAGCGGATGGTCCTCGGGCAGGGCGCCCTTGGCGCCGAAGTTGGTCGCGACGGGAACCTGGGCTGCCTCGGCGAAGGTCCTGAGCTCCTGCCAGGCGCGTGCATTGTTGACGCCGGTGCCGACCCAGACGAACGGCCGCTCGGCGGCAGCGATCAGGTCGACCGCCTGCGCTATGGCGTCCTTGTCGGGGCCCGGATTATGGATGTTGGTCAACCATCCGGCCAGGTCGGGCAGGTCGATGTCGATCGGGGTGTTCTGGACGTCGAGCGGCATGTAGACGACGACCGGGCCGGGACGTCCCGTGATGGCGATCTTGTAGGCCCGCATGGCCGACTGAAGCGCGGTGTCGGGCCGGATGGTCATCACCGCGTGCTTGGTGATCGGCCGGAAGAGCTGGAGGAACTCGTCCTCGCCGTAGCGATAGACTTCCTGGATGCCGCCTCGTCCCAGCCACTTGGTAGGGCCGCCGGCCATCAGGCAGAACATCGGCGTCGAATCGTAGAACGCCTCGGCGATGCCAGGGATGGTGTTGAAGTTGCCGGGGCCGACGGTGGTGCACGTCACAGGGATGGGAAGCGACCGGCGCATCCGCCATTCGATGTCGGCCATATGGATGGCGTGCACCTCGTGGCGAGTCCGGATGCCCGGGATCTTCGCGTCGTGCTCCAGGGCATCGAGCAGTCCCCAGTTGGCGTGGCCGTTGTAGAGGTAGTAGCGGCGGGTCCCGATGGCCTCGAGGAAATGGGCGATAGCCTGCGCCGCAGTCATCCTGGCCATGACGGTTCCCCTTCTGGGTCGTTTCCTCACGAACTATTGTTATTTATGCGATAACATTTTGCAAGCGCCAGGCTGTCCGAGAGACGAAACCTCATGTTCCTGTCCGCCCGCGTAGCGGCTGTCGAACTCAGAATCATGTTGTCCTCCCTGCGCGAAGCGCGGGGAGGACAACGAGATATGTGAATTCGACTGCCGAGTAGCGGGAGGAGAGGACGGATCAGGCCGCCTTCATGACCCCGGCGAGAGTCGTGTAGGCCTCCGTCCACGCCACCTTCACGTCGGGCGTGAAATCGGCGCCGAGGCCCTGCTCCAGGGTCCACAGCAGGGCGGCGCCGACCGGCGTGTAGTGGTCGTCGATCACGCCGTAGCCCTTGTGGCGGCGGCCGAGATCCTGGACCGCCGGCACGATCGTCTCGAGCTTGTCGAGGTTGTTGACCGCGGTCGCCAGCATGGCGATCAGCTTCTTTTTCTGCTCGGCGAGGTCGGCGGGAAACATCGGCCGGACCGTGGGCGCGATCTCGAACAGGCGGTCGTAGAACAGGTCGGCGGCGGTGCCGGCGATCGGCACGACCTTCCTGAAGCTCGATTGCACGAGCTCGATCTGCTGCGGCGTCACGATGCTCTCCCCCGACTGTTGCGCTCCGGGGGATGCCGCAACATCCATGCCAGCGGCCAGGCCAGCGGCCAGGGCCAGCGGGTGGGGGCCAGCGGCCGTCGCCAGCGGTCAGGGCGCCGGCGCGGTCTCGTTGGGCTTGGCCGCGGGCTTGCCCTCGGCGGCGTCGCGCTCCTTCTCCTTCCGCGCCTTCAGGAGCTTGCGCAGGATCATGTTGCGCTTCAGCGCGGAGATGTGGTCGATGAACAGGATGCCGTCGAGATGGTCGATCTCGTGCTGCACGCAGGTCGACAGCAGGCCCTCGCAGGCCATCTCCTGCTGCACCCCGTCGCGGTCGAGGTAGCGCACCCGCACCGTGGCCGGCCGCACCACGTCGGAGTAGTGCTCGGGCACCGACAGGCAGCCTTCCTCGTAGCTCACGTCGTCGTCGGAGGCTTCGACGATCTCGGGATTGGCCATGAACAGCGGCCCGGTCTTGACCTCCTCGCGGTCGATATCGAGCACGATCACGCGCTTCAGCACGCCGACCTGCGGCGCCGCCAGGCCGATGCCCGGCGCGGCGTACATCGTCTCCAGCATGTCGTCCATCAGGCGACGCAACTCGTCGTCCACCGCCGCGACGGGCAGGGACTTTTTCTTGAGGCGCGGGTCGGGCGCGGTGAGGATGGGCAGGATGGCCATGGCGACTAAATATGCAGCAGAATCAGGTGTTTCAACCCCGGCCGCGCCTGACCATGGTGCCTAGGCCGGCCTCAGTAAAGATCTCGAGCAGCAAGGCGTGGGGCACCCGACCATCCAGAATGGTGGCGGCCTCGACGCCGCTGTTTATCGCATCGATGCAGTTCTCGACCTTGGGAATCATGCCGCCGGAGATCGTGCCGTCGGCGATCAGGGCACGCGCCTGGTCGACCGCTTGTCGAGGACGCCCGGCACGTCGGTCAGGAACAGCAGGCGCTTGGCCTTCATGGCGCCGGCGATGGCGCCGGCCGAGGTGTCGGCATTGATGTTGTAGGTGAGCTCGTCGTCGACGCCGAAGCCGATCGGCGCCACCACCGGGATGACGTCGGCCTTGCGCAGCTGCTCCAGCACCATGACGTTGATCTTGGCCGGCTCGCCGACCTGCTTGAGATCGACCTTCAGGAGCTCGCCCGTCTTGGGGTCGCGCATCTCGGTGACCTTGCGGGCCAGGATCAGGTTGCCGTCCTTGCCGCAGATGCCGACGGCGATGCCGCCGCACTCGTTGATGTCGGCCACGATCGCCTTGTTGATCGAGCCTGCCAGCACCATCTCGACGATCTCCATGGTCGCGGCATCGGTGACGCGCAGGCCGTTCACGAATGTGCTCTTGATGCCGACGCGCTCCAGCATCTTGTTGATCTGCGGGCCGCCGCCATGGACCACGATCGGGTTCATGCCGACCTGCTTCATCAGCACGACGTCGCGCGCCACCAGGTCGCCCAGCTTGGGATCGGTCATGGCGTGGCCGCCGTACTTGACGACGAAGGTCGCGTCGTTGTGGCGTCGCATGTAGGGCAGGGCCTTGGAGATCGTCTCCGCCATGCGGATGAGCCGCTTCTGCTCCTTGTCGGTCTGCACCGGCTCGGCCATGTCTTCCGGACCCCAGGTTGTGAAAAACCCTCTCCGCGCCGGGAGAGGGCCAATGCCCATCATATATCAGGCTGCCGGCGGATAGAAGAAGAGGGGCCGGCGCGGCAGGATGTCCCCATGATCGACACCGCATCCCTGGCCGACCGGGGCCACGTCGTGGCGCCCGCCCTGATTGAGCCCGATCTGTGCCGATTGCTGGCCGAAATGTGGCCCGACCAGACGCGCTTTCGCAGCCATGTCGTCATGCAGCGCCACGGCTTCGGCCAGGGCGAGTACCAGTATTTCGCCTATCCGCTGCCCGAGCCGGTGGAGCGGCTGCGCCAGGCGCTCTATCCCGGGCTGGCCCGGGTCGCCAACGAGTGGAACGAGCTGCTGGGCAACCCCCGGCGCTTTCCCGCCGCGCTGCCGTCCTGGCTCGAGGAGTGCCACCAGGGCGGCCAGCAGCGGCCGACGCCGCTGCTGCTGCGCTACGGTGCCGGCGACTACAACTGCCTGCATCGCGACCTCTATGGCGACCTGGTGTTCCCGCTGCAGGCCACGGTGCTGCTGAGCGATCCCGGCCGCGACTTCGAGGGCGGCGAGTTCCTGCTGGTCGAGCAGCGGCCGCGCATGCAGTCGCGCGGCGAGGTGGTTCGCCTCGGCCAGGGCGATGCGGTGATCTTCGCCGTCAACGAGCGGCCGGTGAAGGGCACGCGCGGCTTCTACCGCACGGCGATGCGCCACGGCGTGTCGACCGTGCGGCACGGCCAGCGCTTCACCCTCGGCATCATCTTCCACGACGCGGCGTAGCCCGCCAGGGCTGCCACCGGCATCCTTTCGGGCCGGCACGGGCGACGAAACAGCGGCCCGACGGCTGGCGGCCTCGCATGCCAATCCGAGTGCAATTGCAGCCGAATCCCGCATCCGCTCGACCGGCAGGTGGCTCGCCGCCGCGCTCTGCCGCCTGCCATGCGCAACATGCGATGGCGGCGAAACCGGGGAAACAACTGGGCCGCGCCGCGCAATCGCCCGGCAACGCTTCGCCAATACTCTGCTCCCATCGACGGACGGCATTCCGCCGCCGCGACAGAAACGGGAGAGTGTCATGCAGAGCAAGATCGTGGAACTGAAGCTGAACGAGATCGAAGCCGTGACCGGCGGCGCCGCCTACGCCACGCTGTCGTCGAGCAACCCGCTGCAGAGCAGCTTCACCTCGGCGTTCATCAAGCCCACCTTCTCCAGCCCGACCATGTGGAGCGCCTCGACCCTCTCCGCGCTCAAGCTGGCCTGACCCGGCTGGAGCCCGCCTGCGGCGCCCTTCCGAACGGGAGTGGCGCCGCGCCTGCGTCCGGGCCGTGGGACATCATCCCTAGCGACGCGGCGCGACGGGGCGGGGCGTGACGAGCCGGGGCTGGGCGCGAGCGAGCTGCCGTGCCTTCCCGGGCACGGGCGGATCGGCGAAATCCTGCGCCCGGTCGCCCAGCAGGTAGCGCGGACCGGCGCCGCCCCGCGCCGCCTTGTCGCCGCGATTGTAGAGGACGCAGCGGTCGAGCGAGAGACAGCCGCAGCCGATGCAGCCGTCGAGCAGCTCGCGCGTCCGCTCCAGCATGCGCAGCCTGGCCTCGAGCGCACCGCGGATGCGCGTGCTGATCGCCTGCCAGTCCGATCGGGTCGGCGCGCGTCCCTTCGGCAGGGTGGCGAGCTCGCGCTCGATCTCGGCCAGCGTCAGGCCGAGCTGCTGGGCGATCAGGGCGAAGGACAGCCGGCGGATGTCGGCACGCGGGAAGCGGCGCTGGTTGCCGCCGGTGCGGATCGCCGTCACCAAGCCGCGTGCCTCGTAGAAGCGGATCGCCGACACCGAGAGGCCGGTACGGCGCGCGAGCTCGCCGATCGACAGCAGCGAGGTCGCGAGAGCTGGCGTGCTGAGCAAAACTTGACCTCAAGTTAGGTCGAGCTTTTACACTCTGCCAACGCCTTCGAGAAGGAGCCCATGATCATGCCCGGATTGCGCATCGAGCACGTCAACGTCACTGTCAGCGACCCCGCCCGAACCGCACACTTGATGGAGACGCTGTTCGGCTGGCACATCCGGTGGCAAGGGCCGGCGCGCGACGGCGGCCGCACCATCCATGTCGGGTCGAGCGAGCACTATGTGGCGCTCTATACCGGGCGCGACGTGCGCTACACCGCCGAGGACTTCGCCAAGGGCCGGCCGCTCAACCACATCGGCGTCGAGGTCGACGATCTCGACGGCACCGAGGCACGCGTCGTCGCCGCCGGCCTCAGTCCGTTCTCGCACGACAACTACCACCCGGGCCGCCGCTTCTACTTCCTCGACCCCGACGGCATCGAGTACGAGGTCGTGAGCTATCGCGACAATTCGTGACGAGCGCTCATGTCTTCAGGACCGCGAGCGTCCCGCTCGCTCATACATTTCAACGAACGAGGCACCCTCGGTCTGGAGGACAGGATCCGGCAGCCGACCGGTCATGCACTTACCCGGCAGGCTCTACGGCACGCCCCACTTCGCGGCGAGGCGGGCGTAGGTGCCGTCCCGCCGCATGTCGGCAAGGGCACCATTCAGAGCGGCAAGGAGCGCGGTGTTGGACTTCGCCAGTCCGATCCCGAGCGGCTGCGGATCGTTTGGCACCTCCGCCGCGATGCGCAGGCCCGGTGTCCGGCGGGCGAGCCAGGCGGCGACCGGATAGACCTTCATGACGGCCGTGATCCGTCCGGCCGCGAGATCGACCATGGCCTGGCCGATCTCGGCGAACGGATAGACCTTGACGCTGCCGATCTCGCCGCGCGCCCGCATGGCCATCGCGATGTCGTAGTCGGTCGTCGCGGCCTGCACGCCGACCGACGCTCTCCTGAGGTCGGCGATGCCGCGAACATGGGGAGAGCGCCGGCTGTCGACCACGAGGCTGAGGGTCGTGGTCATGTAGGGCGTCGACCAGGCGAGCATCTGCTCGCGCTGCGGCGTGATCGTGATGCCGCCGACGATGCAATCGTACCTCCCCTCCTGCATCTCCTGCAGGATGGTCTCCCAGCGCGTGTCGACGAACTCCGGCACCAGCGACAGGCGGCGGGCGATGTCGTCCATCAGATCGACCTCGAAGCCCATCCTCTGGCCGTCGGCGACGTACTCGAAGGGCGGGTTGACGAAATAGGTCCCGATGCGAAGCTTGCCGGGCGCCAGTGTCTTGCCGCGCCCGGCTTGCGGCGCGCAGGCGGCGAGTGCCGCGCTGGGCATCAGGGCAAGTGCCCAGGCGACGAGGCGGCGGCTGGCGCCGGCGGGCGATCGATTCGCGGTCATGACCGCCGCGAGTTCAACCCGTTCGAACCGGAAAGGCAACCGACCGCGCGGCGCTCATGCGGACGAGTCATGGCCGGGAGATCAAGCCCCTGCCACGCTCGCGATCTCGGCCCGGAGCTCGGCGATGCCCAGGCCTGTCTCGCTGCTGGTCGCCAGCGCCCGCGGATGAGCGGCGCCGTACTGGCGGGCGGCGGCCTCGGCGGCGGTGACGGCGCGGGCGATGTCGGCCGGCTTCAGCCGGTCGGCCTTGGTCAGCACCAGCTGGTAGGAGACGGCCGCCCTGTCGAGGTTCTTCATGGTCTCGCGGTCGGCGTCCTTGACGCCGTGGCGGGCGTCGATCAGCAGGCAGACCCGCTTGAGCGTCGGGCGGCCGCGCAGGTAGGCGACCGCCAGATCCTGCCACGCCTCCTTGAGCGAGCGCGACACCCGGGCGAAGCCGTAGCCAGGCAGGTCGACCAGGAACAGCCGACCGCCGAGGTCGAAGAAGTTGATCTGCTGCGTATGCCCGGGATTGGACGAGGTTCGCGCCAGCGACCGCCGGCCGGTGACCGCGTTGACCAGGCTCGATTTGCCGACGTTGGAGCGTCCGGCAAAGGCGACCTCGGGCAGGGCGATGGCCGGCAGCGATTCGAGGGACGCAGCGCCGGCCACGAAATCGCATGGGCCGGCGAACAGCTTGCGGGCCGCTTCGAGCTCCTGTGGGGTTCGTGCATAGGCGTCGAAGTCGGCCATCAACCCTTCTTGGCCGCGCCCTTGCCGCCCTTCTTGCCACCGCTGCCACCGCCGGTATTGCCGCCGCCACCGGACGCGGCCGCCGGCGCCGCCACCGCCGCCACGGCGGGCTTCGCCTTGCCGCCGATCTGCACCCCGTGCTTTCGCATGATGTAGTACTGCTGGGCGATCGACAGGATGTTGCTCCACGCCCAGTAGATCACCAGGCCGGCCGCGAACGGCGCCAGCATGAAGGTGAACAGGATCGGCAGGAACTGGAACACCCGGGCCTGCACCGGATCGGTCGGCTGCGGGTTGAGCTTCTGCTGCAGGTACATCGTGACGCCCATGATGATGGGCCATATGCCGATATTGAAGAAATGAAAGATCTCGGGCACCTGCCAGGGGAACAGGCCGAAGCCGGTCATGATGGTCAACGGATCGGGCGCGCTCAGATCCTTGATCCAGCCGAAGAAGGGCTGGTGACGCATCTCGATCGAGGTGTAGAGCACCTTGTAGAGCGCGAAGAAGACGGGGATCTGCACGATGATCGGCAGGCAGCCGGCCGCCGGGTTGACCTTCTCGCGGCGATAGAGCTGCATCAGCTCCTGGTTCATGCGCTGGCGATCCTCGCCGAAGCGTTCCTTGAGCTTCTCCATCTCCGGCTGCAGCGCCTTCATCTTGCTCATCGCCGCATAGGACTTGTTGGCCAGCGGGAAGAACACCGCCTTGACGATCACCGTCAGGACCAGGATCGAAAGGCCGAAATTGCCGAGCTGCACGTAGAGCCACTCGAGCAGCCAGAACAGCGGCTTGGTGAAGAACCAGAACCAGCCCCAGTCGATCGTCAGGTCGAACTTCTCGATACCGAGCTTCTTCTCGTAGGCGTCGATGACGCGCACGATCTTGGCGCCGGCGAACAGATGGGAGTCGGACGTCGACGTGGTGCCCGGCGCGATGGTGGTGGCGGGGGCCACGAAATCGAACTGGAACTTGAGATCCGAGCCGGCGCCGGTCGACTTGATCGAGACGTCGACCTTGTTCTTCTGGTCGGGCACCAGCGTCGCCATCCAGTACTTGTCGGTGATGCCGACCCAGCCGCCGGTGGTGGTGAATTTCTGCTGCTTGTTGTCCTTGAAATCGGAATAGCCGAATTCCTTGAGGCTGCCGTTGAAGACGCCGTACGGGCCTTCATGCAGGATGTAGATGCCCTCGGCCGGCGGCTCGCCGTAGCGCACGACCAGGCTCCACGGATAGAGCGTCACCGGCTTGTCGGTCTTGTTCTCGACGCTCTGCTTGACGTCGAACATGAAGAATTCGTCGATGCTGATGTCGAGGCCGAAGATCAGGCCCTGGCCGTTGTCCCAGGTGAGCTTGACCGGTTTGCCCGGTGCGACCGTCGTCCTGTCGGCAGTCCACAGCGTGTCGGGACCGGGCAGCTTGATCGAGGCGTCCGACGTCGACCAGCCGAACTCGGCATAATAGGGATGGGCGCTGCCGACCGGCGACAGCACCGGCACCGGAGGGCTCTTGGGATCGATGGTGACGCGATACTTCACCAGGTTCACGTCGTCGATGCGCGCGCCCTTGAGCGCGATCGAGCCGACCAGCTCGGGCGTGTCGAACGTGACGCGCGGCGAGCGCTCGAGCGCTTCCTTGCGGCTCACGATCTGTGCCGGTGCGCCGGCAACGGGCGGAGCGCCCGGGGCGCCGGGTTGACCGGTCGGGGCCTGCGGTGTGCCGGGCTGGCCGGTCGTCTGCTGCTGGCTGCCGTTGACCGGAGGCTTGGCCGGCGGGAAGGCCGCCTGCCAGCCCACGATGATCAGCACCGAGAGCACGATCGCGACGATAAGGTTCTTCTGGTCCATTGAATCGAACTCCGGCAGCGCGTCAGGCGCGCTCGACGGGATGACAGGAAAGCGGTGAACGTTGCGCGGTGGCGCCACGGAGATCGGAGGAGGCGGGCGGAACGGGGTCGTAGCCGCAGCCACCCCACGGACCGCAGCGACAGAGCCGCAACCCGGCGAGCCAGCTGCCCTTCATGGCGCCGTGGCGTCCCACAGCCTCGGCGGCATAGGCCGAGCACGACGGTTCGTAGCGGCAGGCGCCGACGAAGAAATAGGCGAGCGTCAGCTGATAAAGCCGGATCGCTCCCCGCAGCAGACCGACCATCGCGGAAGAAAGCATGCGGCCCGGAAACTGGCGATTTGCCGGCCCCTGCGCAAGCGGTCCGTGGGGGGTCATGGCGTCGCGACTGCGAGCGCGCGCAGCCGCTTCAGCGCCTGCTCGAGCTCGGCACGCATCAGCGCGAACGCGCGGCCGAGGGCGGCCTGGCGGCCGACCAGGACATAATCGAGGTCAGGGTGGGCGCGGGTCGGGATGACCTGCCGGGCTATCTCGCGCAGGCGTCGGCGGACGCGGTTGCGCACGACCGCGTTGCCGACCTTGCGGCTGACGGTGAAGCCGACACGAATCCGGGGCCCGGGGCCGGAGGGGGCGAGGTCGGCGGGGACAGGAGCCACCTGGACGATGAAGCCGGGCATGGCGCAGCGCCGCCCGGCCTGGACACGCAGGAAGTCGCGGCGGTTCGGCAGGCGCCCCAGTCGCGCCGCGCTCAAACGGTCCGCGCCGCGCTCACGGGCGCTAGGCCGACAGGCGCTTGCGGCCCGAGCGGCGGCGGTTGGCGATGACCTTGCGGCCGCCGACCGTTGCCATCCGGGACCGGAAGCCGTGCCGCCGCTTGCGCACCAGCTTGCTCGGCTGATAGGTGCGTTTCATGACGCAACTCCTGTAAATGCAAGGCCCCCGCGCGTACCCGGCGGGGGCAAAATCGTGGGCGAGGGTAATAAGCGCGGTGGCGCGTCGAGTCAACGGCGGGCTAGCTTCCCCGCATGTCCCTGGTCCTGCACGGTTATCGCTACAGCGTCTACAATCGCATCGCCCGCCTGGTGCTGGCCGAGAAGGGCGTCGAGTGCGCCCGCGCCGAGATCGACCCGTTCGCCCTGCCGGTTCCGCAGGCCTATCTCGACCTGCACCCGTTCGGCCGGGTGCCGACCCTGGTGCATGACGGCTTCGTGCTCTACGAGACCGGCGCCATCTCGCGCTATGTTGACCGTGCCTTCGCCGGGCCGGCCCTGCAGCCGGCGGCGCCGCGCGCCCAGGCGCGCATGGACCAGATCATCTCCGTGGTCGATTCCTACGGCTACTGGCCGATGGTCCGACAGGTCTTCTCGCACGGCGCCTTCCGCCCGGCCGCCGGCCGGCCGGCCGACCCCGGTGAGATCGAGGCCGGCCTCGCCGGTTCGGCCAAGGTCCTGGCGGCGCTCGAAGCGCTGGCCGGACCCGACGGCTTCCTGGTCGGCGATCAGGTCTCACTCGCCGACCTTCATCTCGGCGCCATGGTCGCCTACCTCGCGGCGGCGCCGGAAGGTGCTGCGCTGTTGCGCGAACAGCCACGGCTGGAGGGGTGGTGGCATTTGGTCAGCCGGCGACCGAGCTTCGCGGCGACCGACCCGGGGTTGCCGGGAAAACCTTGATCCTCATGTTCATCCGGACCGCGAGCGTCCCGCTCGCTCGTGAATCCATGAGCGAGCGGGACGCTCGCGATCCGGAAGCGCATGAGTCGTCACGCCACCGTGACTCGCATTTGCTTTGAGCGTGCCGGGAGGCGCGTCAATATCGGCGGCGAAACAGGCGACCGTCGAAAATGACCTTGCTGCAATGACCATGCCGTCCTGGCGCCGGCTGATTCCGGTGGCGATCCTGCTGCTGGGGCTGGCGCTGTTCCTGCTCCTCGACTGCAAGCGTTTCGTCTCCTTCGAGATGCTGAGCCGCCACCATGTCGCGCTCGCCGCCTGGGTCGCCCAAAATCCCATGCTGGCCAGTCTGCTCTATTTCGTCGTCTACGCCTTGGTGGTTGCCTTCTCGCTGCCCATCGCCGCCCTGCTCACCCCGATCGGCGGATTCCTGTTCGGCGTCTGGCTCGGCGCCGGGCTGTCGGTGATCGGCGCCACGCTGGGCTCGGTCTTGCTGTTCCTGGCGGCCCGTTCGGCCCTGCACGACGTCTTCCATCGCAAGGCCGGCGCCACGCTGGCGCGCCTCGAGGCCGGCTTCCGGCGCGACAGCTTCAACTATCTGCTCTTCCTGCGCCTGGTACCGGTCTTCCCGTTCTGGCTGGTCAACATCGTGCCGGCCCTGCTCGGCATGCGGCTCGGTCCCTACATCCTGGCGACGGTGATCGGCATCATCCCGGCGGCGATCGTCTATGCCAGCCTGGGCGCCGGCCTGGGCATGGTGATCGAGCGCGGCGAGGTGCCCGATCTCGGCATCATCTTCGAATGGCGCATCCTGCTGCCGCTGCTCGGCCTGTCGCTGCTCGCCCTGATCCCGGTCGTCTATTCGCGCCTGCGTCCCGGCCCGACCTCGCCAAGGTGAGATGACCGAAACGCTCACCCCGGACGTCTGCATCGTCGGTGCCGGCTCGGCCGGCCTGGTGGTCGCCGCCGGGGCCGCCCAGCTCGGGCTCGAGGTCGTGCTGGTCGAGCGCGCACTGATGGGCGGCGATTGCCTCAACCACGGCTGCGTGCCGTCGAAGGCGCTGATCGCCGCCGCCCGGATGGCGCAGGCCCAGCGGCTCGGCGGCGCCTTCGGCGTGGTGCCGGTCGAGCCGCGGATCGACTTCGCCAAGGTGATGGACCATGTCGCGGCGACGATCGCCGCCATCGCGCCCAACGACTCGGTCGAGCGCTTCGAGGGAATGGGGGTGCGCGTGCTGAAGGAAGAGGCGCGCTTCGTCGGCCACTCCGAGCTGCAGGCCGGGCCGCATCGGATCAGGAGCCGGCGCATCGTGCTGGCGACCGGCTCGCGCGCCGCAGTGCCGCCGATCCCCGGCCTTTCCGATCTGCCCTTCCTCACCAACGAGACGCTCTTTGCCAACCGCACCCTGCCAGTCCATCTTCTCGTCATCGGCGGCGGACCGATCGGTCTCGAGATGGCGCAGGCGCACCGGCGGCTGGGCGCGCGCGTCACCGTGCTGGAGGCGGCCGGGTTCCTGCCCAGGGACGATCCCGAGCTGTCGGCCATCGTCATCGCCCGTCTGCGCGCAGAGGGTGTCGAGCTCCGCGCACCGGCCAGGATCGCGCGTGCCGAGCGCACCCCGACAGGATTGGCGCTGATCCTGGAGGACGGCGAGCGAGTCGAGGGCTCCCATCTCCTCGTCGCCGCCGGGCGCACGCCGACGATAGACGGGCTCGATCTCGAGAAGGCCGGAGTCGCCTGCACGAAGCGCGGCATTGCCGTCGATCGGGCCCTGCGAACCTCCAACCGCAACGTCTGGGCGATCGGCGACTGCAACGGCCTCTATGCCTTCACCCACATGGCCGGCTACGAGGCCTCACTGTTCATTCGCGGCGCACTGTTTCGCGCGCCCGCCCGGCTCGATGCGTCGATCGTGCCGTGGGCGACCTACACCGACCCGGAGCTGGCGCAGGTCGGCCTCGGCGAGAAGGCCGCGCGGGAGAAGCACGGCGATGCGATCAAGGTCCTGCGCTGGCGTCTCGAGGACAACGATCGCGCCCGGGCCGAGCGCGAGACCGACGGGATGGTCAAGGCGATCACCACGCGCGGCGGCCGCATCCTCGGCGCGGCGATTGCGGCACCGCATGCCGGCGAGCTGATCCAGCCATGGTGCCTGGCGATCGGCAAGCGATTGGGCATCTCAGCCCTGGCGGGGTTCGTGCCACCCTATCCGACGCTGGGCGAAGCGAGCAAGCGCGCCGCCGGCAGCGCCTTCACGGACGCGCTGTTCGGCCCGCGCACGCGACGGCTTGTGCGCCTGCTGGCAAAGCTTCCGGTGTGGTGAGAGTTTCGAGGCCCATATCCCCTTTTCCATCCTGGGCGACGCGCCTGTCCTGAGCGAAGCCGAAGGACCGGATCTCATCGCCAGAGGTCCCAATTCACGCTGGTGGCAGACGGCGACGAGGTCCTTCAGGTCGATCAGGACGACGGAGAAAGGCACGACTCCCGGGCGATAGCGCCGGCGCATCGATCCCATAGGGAGGCGATATTTCAGCGCACGCGGCGCTCCCGGCATGGTGCGGCCACCCGCAAGGGCAACCCATCGATCCAGGAGACGAACATGATGACCAAGCTTACCATCGCCGCCGCCCTCAGCACCGCGCTGCTGGCGGGCGTCGCCGTCCAGACCTACGCCCAGGGCAATATCGAGACAGACCGCGACCTCGTCGTGCGCCGGCACGTCCAAGAAGGACGCCCAGGCGGACGCCTGGCTCAGCGTCCCCAAGGGCACCTGCGAGAAGATCATCGGCGGCCGCCTGAGCTGAACCACGCGCGCCGGTTCCGGTCGAGCAACCGGGGCCGGCGTTCGCTCCCTCCGGAGGATTTGCCATGAAGGACATTGCCATGACGGGCGTTTCCCGACCCGTGCCGGCGCACGGTCGACAGTCGTCGACGCGGACCATCGCCGGCCGGCTCGATGCCGCCCGCACCCTGGCCGGCCAGTTCCCGCTGTCGCTCCTCGAGCTCGCCATGCGCGTGGCGGTCGGCGCCACCTTCTTCCGTTCGGGCATGAACAAGGCGCAGAGCTTCGATACCGCGATCGTGCTGTTCCGCGAGGAGTATCGCCTGCCGCTGCTGCCACCCGAGATCGCGGCCTGGCTCGGCACCGCGGTCGAGCTGTCGGCGCCGATCCTGCTGGTGCTCGGCCTGTTCGCCCGGCTGGGGGCGGCGGCTCTGCTCGCCATGACCCTGACAATCCAGTTCCTGGTCTATCCGGCCAACTGGCCGGAGCACTTGATGTGGGCCTCGATCCTGGCCTACGTCCTGACGCGCGGCCCCGGGGCGCTGTCGATCGACCGCGCCATCGCGTTCAACCTGTTCGGCCGCGCCTAGCTCGCCTGGGCTGCAGGTGATTGCCGACGAGAGGGAGGCCAGCCCATGACCCGACCGCGCATCGTCATCGTCGGTGCCGGGTTCGGCGGCCTCAGCGCCGCCGTCGGGCTGGCCGGCGCCGACGCCGACGTCACGGTCGTCGACCGCCGCAACTATCACCTCTTCCAGCCGCTGCTTTATCAGGTGGCGACAGCCGGCTTGTCGCCGGCGCAGATCGCCTCGCCGATCCGTGCCATCCTGCGCCGCGCCGGCAACGTCCGCGTCGTGCTGGGCAAGGTCTCGGGCATCGACAGGGAGCGGCGGGTGGTGAAGGTCGACGACCGGCCCGCATGCCTATTTCGGCCACGACGACTGGGAAACGGTGGCGCCGGGCCTCAAGACGATCGACGACGCCACCGGCATCCGCCGCCGCATCCTCACCGCCTTCGAGCATGCCGAGGCGGCCGACTCGCCGGAGGCCCGACGCCGGCTCCTGACGTTCGTCGTGATCGGCGGCGGGCCGACAGGCGTGGAGATGGCGGGCGCCATCGCCGAGCTCGCCCATGCCGCCCTGCGCCATGATTTCCGCACCGTCGATCCGCGCGAAGCGCGGATCGTGCTGGTGGAGGCAGGCGGCCGCCTGCTCGCTTCCTTCCCCGAGGCGCTGAGCAAAGCCGCTCGCGATTCGCTCGAACGACTGCATGTCGAGGTACGCCTCGGCGCGCCGGTCTCGGCGTGCGACGCCGACGGCGTGACGATCGGCGAGCAGCGCCTGGATGCGGCGACGATCGTCTGGGCGGCCGGCGTCGCCGCCTCGCCGGCAGCACGCTGGCTCGGCGTCGAGGCCGATCGCGTCGGCCGGGTCAAGGTCGCGCCCGACCTGTCGCTGCCCGCCCATCCGGAGATTTTCGTCATCGGCGACACCGCGCATGTCGTCGACGCCACGGGCCAGCCGCTGCCCGGCCTCGCCCCGGTGGCCAAGCAGCAGGGCGCCTACGTGGCCCGCCTGCTGCGCAGCCGGATCGCCGGACACCAGGCGCCGCCGCCGTTCCGCTACCGCAGCTATGGCACCATGGCGACCATTGGCCGGCGCTCCGCGGTCGCCGATTTCGGCTGGGTCCGCTTCGACGGCACGGTGGCGTGGCTGCTGTGGGGCGCCGTGCACATCTCTTTCCTGATCGGCTTCCGCAACCGGCTGGTCGTCATCCTCGACTGGCTGTGGTCGTACGTGACGTTCCAGTCGGGTGCGCGGCTGATCACCGGGCCGGGATCGAGTTAGCTCGGTCCTATGGGATGGCCAGACGATCCGCATCGCGCGGAACTGGTCTCGGGCGACTTCCGGTGCTCGACACGAATGTTATTTCCGACATTCGCAAGCGCGACCGTGCCCATCCCAACGTTGCCGAATGGGTCTCACGCACGCCGGTCAGGGACATCGGAACGAGCGTGACGCCCAGGGACGAGTTGTGTCGGATCCACGCTCCGGGCGTGGAAGGAGCACCGCCGCGATTGCACCGACGCCGGAAAATCCCGATCATCGCCGCCAATCGAGGAGTATCCGGATGAAAGCGTCGATCTCCGCCTGGTTGCTCGCCGCAACCTTGGCAATGGGTGCTACCGCCACGCTCGCGCAGCAACCGCCGCCACCGGCCGCCAGCATGGCACCGACGCCGCCCAAGCTCGGCCTCAAGGTCGAGCTCGAGCCGGCGGCGATGGCCCTGGTCAAGGCGATGAGCGACAAGCTCGCCGCGGCCAAGACGATGAGCTTCACGGCCGTCACCGGCTACGAAAGCCCGGCGCGCACCGGCGAGCCGCTACTCTACATGACGCTGTCGCGGGTCGTCTTGCAGCGCCCCGACAAGTTGCGCGTGATCACCTTGGGCGATGGCCCGGAGACCGAGTTCTACTACGACGGCAAGACCGCCCAGGCGTTCGAGCCGGCGGTCAACCTGGTGGCGACGGCCGAGGCGCCCAATACGATCGACGCCATGCTGCTCGCCGCCTACCGGCACGCGGCGATCTACTTTCCTTTCACGGACGTCATCGTCTCCGATCCGATGGCCGACCTCTCCAAGGGGCTGCAGATCGCCTTCGTCGTCGGCAAGTCGCGAGTCGTGGGCGGCGTGCCGACCGACATCGTCGTGCTGGCCGACCAGGCAACCCATCTGCAGATCTGGATCGGCAGCGACGACAAGCTACCGCGCATGATCCGCGCCACCTACATGAACGACCCGTCGCGCTATCGCCACACCGTCGAGCTCTCCAGCTGGAAGCTCGACGAAGCGGTGCCGGCCGACGCGTTCACCTCGCCCAGGCTGGCGGGTGCACGGAAGATCCCGTTCGCCCGTCCCGATGCACCGCCGCCCGCCAAGAAGTGAACCCTCGACAGGAGAGCACCATGAACAGGATCCTGATTGCCGCCTGCGCGATCGCCATCTCCGTCCCCCCCGGCGAGGCCGGCGCCTGGGGGCATGGCGGCGGCTGGAGCGGCGGCCGCGGCTCGTGGAGCGCCTCGGACGCGCGCGGCGGCAGCATCTCGGGCGGCGGCGGCTCGTGGACCGCCGACGGCTATCGCGGCGGCACCGCGAGTGGCGGCGGCGGCTCGTGGAATGCGACCGGCTACCGGGGCGGCACGGCGAGCGGCGGCGACGGCTCGTGGAACGCCACGACGACGTCGGGCCAGCACTACTACGGCGGCTCCGATACCTGGCACGGCGGCTACTACCACGCCTACAACGCGCCAACCGTGGTAAATTCCTACAACGCCAACTGCTACAATTGCGGCGGCTGGAACAATGGCGGCGCGGTCGCCGCCGGGGTGCTGGCCGGCGCGGCCGTGGGGGCCGCCGCGGCGTCAGCCTCGAACGCCCAGGCCTATAATGCCGGCGTTGCCGCAGGGGCAGCGGCGGCGACCGTCGGCACCCTCTACGGCACCCTGCCTCCCGGCTGCACCTATCAGCCGATCGGCAGCACGCCTTACTACAGCTGTGCGAATGGCAGCTGGCTCAGCCCGTCCTACGGCGCCAACGGCGTGTACTACCGCGTCGTGCCGATGCCGTAGCTTTCTCCTCCCCACGCAGTGGGGAGGTGTCGCCGCCTGCCCGGAGCGAAGCCGAAGGGTCTTCGGCGACGGGTCATAGGCCTTCCGGATCGCGAGCATCTTGCTCGCTCAGTTTCATGAGCGGCGGCCCGGAAGCCCATGACCCCTCCGCCTCGTAAAACGGGGCACCTCCCCAAGCGAACCTTGGGGAGGAATTCATGACGCCGTCGGGGCTGCGGTCACCCACGGGAAAGCCAGCACCTCGCGGACGAAGGCGCCGACGGCGGGGACGTGCGGGCGGCCGCGGACGGTGACGACCTGGATGATGCGGGTGATCTCGGGATCGATCAGCGGGCGGACGCACAGGCCGGGCATGGTGACGGCGAACTCGGGGATGAAGGTGAAGCCGAGGCCGGCCAGCGCCATGCTCTGCACCCAGTCGTCGCGGTTCGAGCTGAACACCATCGGCACCGTGGTGCCCCGCTCGCGCCACAGGCGGCCGGCGTGGCCGAAGAACTCGCAGTCGGTGCGATTGAGATAGGCCATGCCGTCGAGCTCCTCGACGCGCACGGCGTTCTGCCTCTCGAAGGCGTGGCCGGGGCAGACGCCGATCACGAAGCGCTCGTCGTACAGCCGCCGCGCGTGGAAGCGATCGTCGATCTCCTCCGGCTGGCCGTAGATCGCGACGTCGAGCTCGCCCTTCGCGAGGCGTTCGCGCAGCTCGTCCGACGAGCCGTCCTGCACCGCCAGCCGCACCTTGGGATGGCGCTCGCGGAAGGCCTGCAGGAAGGGCACGAAACGGTGCGGCCCGATGGTGCACATCATGCCGAGCCTCAGCTCGACATCCTCGAGCCGGCCGAAGCTCCTGGCACGCTCCTTGGCGGCGTCGGTCTCGATCAGCACCTGGCTCAAGTGCGGGCGCATCATCTCGCCCAGGCCCGTGAGATGCGTGTTGTTGCGCTCGCGGCGGAACAGCGGGCCGCCCAGCTCGTCCTCCAGCGCCTTGATGGCACGCGTCAGCGACGGCTGCGAGACATGGCACGCGTCCGCCGCGCGGGTGAAGTTCAGCGTCTCGCAAACCGCGAGAAAATAGCGAATCTGGTGCATTTCCACGGCGGTGGTCCCCCGAGTGCGCCCGCTGGAGCACGGTCTGCCTGGCTGGGGGCAGCCGAGCAGAAGGCCGTGCTCCAGGATCCTGGAATCTAGAGCAGCGTCCGCTTCGGTCGAAGGCGTGCGATCGAAACGAACGCTGCTCCAGTGTGCCCGAGACGATCATAGCCTGCGGCTATCGACTGCCATACCCGAAGGTATTTCCGCCGGTGTGCGACTGTCGCCAGACTGGCCAGCCATGACCCTCACGGCAACGCTTCTGGAAGTGAGCCGGCACCATCGGGCGGCGCTCAGCGCCCGCGATCGCGCCGATTTCGAGGACGAGCTCGACCGCCTGCGCATGCTGCGGGTGCCCGAGGACGGTCTGGCCGTGGGCGACTACCTCCCCGACTTCGCGCTCGCGGACGCCGCGGGGCGCACCTGGACCTCGGACGAGCTGCTCGACCGCGGGCCGCTGGTGCTGGCGCTGTTTCGCGGCGACTGGTGCCCGTTCTGCGAGCTCACCATGGCGGCGCTCGAGACGGCGCGGCCGACGATCGAGGCGCTGGGTGCCACGACGGTCGGCGTCATGCCCAACCTGCCGCCGGCGATCGCCCGCACCGCCGCACGCCGTCGTCTCGGCTACCTGCTGCTGAGCGATCCCGCCAACGCCTTCGCCCGCACCTGCGGGCTGGCCTACGATCTCTCGCCCGGCCACGTCCGCATCCACCGGGAGCGCGGCCGCGACCTCCCGGCGATGCATGGCGATCAGACGTGGCGGCTGCCGGTCCCCGCCGTGTTCGTCGTCGAGCCCACCGCGCGGGTCGCCTTCGCCTTCTCCGACGCCGACCCGTCGCGCTGGCCCGATCCCGAGGAGCTGCTGACGTCCCTGCGCGAGCTCGGCGATGCGCAGGCGCTATTGAATCGGTAGGGAAGCGGCATTTCAGCCACGCCGGCCGGGCGCGCAAGGTGCGATCACCAGTTACGGGAGATCGCACATGCTTCAAGGCAAGACGGCCATCGTCACAGGATCGACCAGCGGCATCGGGCTCGGCATTGCCGAGGCGTTCGCGCGCAGCGGCGCCAACATCGTGCTGAACGGCTTCGGCGACGCCATGCAGATCGAGAGAACCCGCGCCGACCTCGCGGCGCGCACCAATGCCCGCGTCGTCTACTCGCCGGCCGACATGAGCAAGCCCAGGGCAATCGAGCAGATGGTGCGCCAGACGGTCGACGCCTTCGGCACCGTCGACATCATGGTGAACAACGCCGGCATCCAGCACGTGGCGCCGATCGAGGAATTTCCCGAGGAGAGATGGGAGGCGATCCTCGCCATCAATCTCAGCTCGGCCTTCCACGCCACCAAGCTCGTGCTGCCCGCCATGCGGCGCAAGGGCTGGGGCCGGCTGATCAACGTCGCCTCGGCGCACGCGCTGGTCGCCTCGCCCTACAAGGCGGCCTATGTCGCGGCCAAGCACGGCGTGCTCGGCCTCACCAAGGTGACGGCGCTCGAGACGGCCGAGGACGGCATCACCTGCAACGCCATCTGCCCCGGCTACGTGCGCACCCCGCTGGTCGAGCGGCAGATCGACGACCAGGCCCGGGCGCACGGCATCCCGCGTGAAAAAGTCATCACCGACGTGCTGCTGCAGAGGCAGCCCAACAAGCGCTTTGTCGAGGTCGCCGAGCTGGCGGCGCTGGCCCTCTTCCTGTGCAGCGACAACGGCGCCTCGGTGACCGGCGTGGCGCTGCCCATGGACGGCGGCTGGACGGCGCAGTGAGGAGAGGGTGATGGAGATCAAGCGCATCAACCTCGCCCTGCAGGGCGGCGGCGCCCACGGCGCCTACACCTGGGGCGTGCTCGACCGCCTGCTCGAGGACGACCGCGTCGAGGTCGAGGCGGTGTCCGGCACCTCGGCCGGGGCGATGAACGCCGCCGTGCTCGCCGACGGCATGGGGCGCGGCGGACGCGAGGAGGCGCGGCGCTCCCTGGAGGCGTTCTGGCACAACATCAGCCGGGCCTCGCAGGCCGGCCCGTTGCAGCCCACCCCGTTCGACCGCTTCGCCAACGGCTGGAACCTCGACCACTCGGCCGCCTTCGTCGCGTTCGACATGCTGACCCGTATGCTGTCGCCCTATCAGTTCAACCCGATGAACCTCAACCCGCTGCGCCGCGTGCTGGAGGACTCGGTCGACTTCAAGCGCCTCGAGGGCTGCCGGCGGGTGAAGCTGTTCATCAGCGCGACCAACGTGAAGACCGGCAAGGTGCGCGTCTTCCAGTCGGGCGAGATCACGCCCGACGTGCTGCTGGCCTCGGCCTGCCTGCCGTTCCTGTTCCAGGCCGTGACGGTCGACGGCGATCCCTACTGGGACGGCGGCTACATGGGCAACCCGGCGATCTTCCCGCTGATCTACGGGGCCGAGACGCCCGACGTGGTGATCGTCCAGATCAACCCGCTGGGCTGCGACCGCGTGCCCACGACCGCGACGGAAATCATGAACCGGGTCAACGAGATCAGCTTCAACTCGTCGCTGATGCGCGAGATGCGGGCGGTGTCCTTCGTCACCGACCTGATCGACGCCGGCAAGCTCGACAACAACGCCTACAAGCGCATCAACGTCCACTGGATCGAGTCGGAGAAGCACATGAGGGGGCTCGGCGTGTCGAGCAAGCTCAACGCCCGGCTGGAGTTCCTCCTGCACCTCAAGGAGATCGGCCGCCAGGCGGCGGACGACTGGCTCGGCGCCAATTTCGAGGCGATCGGCCGGCGCTCGACCATCGACATCAAGGAAAAGTTCCTGTGACTGCCGACCACACAAGATCGTGCGCCGCGCTAGGCCGGGCCGCCCTCCTCCGATAGACTCGGGAGGCGATGGCTGCCGACCTGACCGTTTCCGCCGAGACCGTGAAGCCAGCGCGCCGCCGACGCGCCGTCTTCGGCCTGTCGTGGCGCATCCTCGGGCTGGTCGTGGTCGCCGTCATGACCGCCGAGGTCCTGATCTTCCTGCCGTCGATCGCCCGCTTCCGCGTCGTCTATCTCGAGCAGCTGATCGAGAGCGGCACGCTCGCCGCGCTGGCGCTCGATGCCACGCCCGACAACATGGTGACCGAGCAGGTCAAGCGGTCCCTGCTCGACAATGCGCGTGTCGACGCCGTGGTCCTGGTCGAGCCCAACAAGCCCAAGCGCGCCCTGATGAACATCGAGCCGCGCCCCAGCATGCCGGGCTACAATCTCAAGGAGCAGGGCTTCTTCAGCCTGATCTGGGATGCCCTCACGGCGATGGCGCACGATGGGCAGCGCTACATCAGGGTCGGCGGCGAATCGTTGCGCCTGCCCCAGGCGATGGTCTGGATCGTCGCCGACGAATGGCCGATGCGCATCGCCATGTACGGCTATGCCGGCCGCATCCTGGCGCTCTCCATCCTGATCGCGCTGTTCACCGCCGGGCTGCTCTATCTCGGCCTGCGCTGGCTGGTGATCCTGCCGCTGCAGGATCTGTCGGCGGCGATGACCGCCTTCCGCCGCGCGCCGGAGGAGGCCGCCGCCGAGCGTGCGCCGACGCGGCGCAACGACGAGATCGGCGTGGTCGATCGCGAGTTCCAGAACCTGCAGGGCGAGCTGCGCGCCTCGCTGCGCCAGAAATCACGCCTCGCCGAGGTCGGCGCGGCGACCAACAAGATCAACCACGACCTGCGCAACATGCTGTCGACGGCGCGGCTCTTGTCGGATCGCCTGGCGCGCAGCGACGACGAGCGCACGCGGGCGCTGGCGCCGACCATCCTGGGCACGATCGACCGGGCGGCCCGCCTGGCGAGCGACGCGATCCAGTATGTCCGCGACCAGCCGGCGCCGCGCCTGACCAGCGTCGACCTCGCCGACCTGGTCGACGAGGTCGGCATCGCGCTGCAGGAGCAGGGCGAGGAAAGCACGCCCAATGTCGTGCGCCAGTGGGTCAACGCGGTCGGCGAGAACAACCACATCCGCGCCGACCGCGATCTGCTCTATCGCGTGTTCGTCAATCTCGGACGCAACGCTTTCGAGGCCGGCGCACGCACCGTCACGGTGCGGCACCAGGCCGACACCGCCAACACCATCATCGATGTCGTCGACGACGGGCCGGGCGTGCCGCAGGCGATCACAGCGCAGATTTTCCGGCCCTTCGCGACCGGCGGCCGGGCCGGCGGTGCAGGTCTCGGCCTGGCAATCGCCCGCGACCTGGTGCGCGCCCACGGCGGCGACATCGCCTTGATGGAAACCAGCGCCAACGGCACGACCTTCCGGTTCACGCTGCCCTACCGCGGGCGCTGATCGCCGGCTGCAGGCAGCCGCAAGTAGAACGGTCCCTCCACTGAGCCTCGTCATGCTCTGCGCCGGTCGGGATGACAGTATTTTTGTGCCGCATGCGAATGCCTTGCGGCCGCCGGGGGGCTTTCAATCCGTCCGGGCGACGCGGAACCCGGTCGTCGCGATCCGGCTCTTCGCGGGTTCCCAGCTGCGCGCTGCCGCCCGAACGAAGACGGGGGTGCTGGTCCAGCCGCCGCCTCGCCGCACGCGCGAGCCGCATTGCCCGGTCGTCCAGGCCTCCTGGGTCCAGGGTGCCTTCTCGTAGCTCGCGTTGCGACAATCCTCAGCCCACTCCCAGACGTTGCCCAGCATGTCGTGCAGGCCGAACGGATTGGCCTGGAACCGGCCGACGGGTGCCGTGTGGACGAAATTGTCGAGGCACTGGAAGGCGGCGTCGGGGTTGAACACCGCGCGCAGTGCCTGAACGCCGCTGCGGTCGGCGACATTGGCGAAGTAGCAGGTCGGCGTGCGATCGTTGCCCCAATAGCGGGCGGTGGTCGTGGAGGCGCGCGCGGCATATTCCCATTCGGCCTCGGACGGCAGGCGATAGCGTTTGCCCGTTTCCTTCGAGAGCCAGCCGGCATAGGCCCTGGCATCGTCCCACGACACGCAGACCACGGGGTCGCTGTCGGTCTGCTCGAAGCCCGGATTGCGCCAGCTCACGCCCGGCCTGTCCGCCCATTTGCCGTTGGCGTCGTAGAGCGCGCAACTGGCGCCGATCGGACGGGCCGTCGCGGCGACAAAGGCGGCGTACTGAGCGCGCGTGACCTCGTATCGGCCGAAGGAAACAGGTTGTGAGATCCTGACCGACCGCAGCGGTGCGGCGAGGTTGCGCGACCGCTCCGGAACCCTTTCCCGGTCTTCCTCGCCGGGGGCAGCTCCCATCACGAAGGATCCCACCGGAAGCGACACCATCTCGGGGCACTGCGGGCAGTCCCTGAAAATCTGCGGTTGTCGAGCCGCGGCAAGAGAAGCCGGGCGTGCCGGCTGCTGGGCCTCCAACTCTGCCCTTTGACGCGCCTCCATCTCGGCCTTCTGCTTCAGCTCGAGCTCGGCCATACGTTTGGCCTCGGCTTCCGCTTTCTGCCTGGCCTCGGCGTCCGCCTTTTGCCTCGCCTCGATCTCGGCTTGCTGCGTCGCGGCGACAGCTGCCCGCTGCTGCGCCTCGACATCAGCGCGCCGTCTGTACTCTGCGTCCGCGTTCTCCCTGGCTTCGCCGTCGGCCTTCTGCCGGGCGGCGCCCTCTGCCATCTGCTGCGGAGCCAGGAAGGCGAACCGGTCCAAAGCCCAGTATCCGGCGCCGGTCGCCGCAACGCCGGCGACGAGCGCCCACGCGAGCGCGCTGCGCCATCGCCTCGCCGGCGGAGCCGGGACAACCGAGGGTGCGGCGCGCGCCGGCGCGAGCGCAATCGTCGCGTCCTCGTTGACTTCGTCGCGCCACATCCCGCTCGCGAAGACCGGGCGCCAGTCGGCG